>OGMF01001486.1_pt1 | contig 22448 bp, 23 predicted proteins | sample 1572921 | NCBI WGS metagenome assembly OGMF01 (sample SAMEA2581919, study PRJEB24529) | metagenome | biome: Human gut stool | place: China | collected 2011 | reverse complement strand
TTTTGAGCGGCTGAAAAGACATCTTGCTATGTTCAGGTGAACATAAAAATCCGTCAGGGGACGGATTGGGAAAATACCTTTCAGGACTCCGGGCCGCGCGTCATCGGCGAACCCTGCTGTCCGGGTGCAAAGTTACGCCCTTAAAGCGGTATCGGACAGATGCTTGACCCGGTCAATGACTGCCAACCGGCGCAACGTGCCGCCACTTGCCGGAGAAGTGATACAGGTTCCAAAATATACTTGTTTATTTGCAGCATGATTCAAGAAACGAACGATTTGAAGATATGATAAACGGAACATTCAAATACCCGGAAATCCGCTTCTTCGGATACTTGCCGAAACGGATACCCGAACCGTCGGAAACCCGGTTCTCCGACAATTCGGTGACGTATGGATTCAATGACTTCATGACGCAATGTCGTCAATCACCATTTGTCCGACGCACCGCTTCACCACAGAACCGGATACGCGACGACCCGCCTGCGTGTGTAGTCACGGAAGCGGATGGTGCGACAGCCAAATCCGTATGGAAACAGAAAAACAAATCATCAACAATTAAAATAAATGGAACTATGAGTAAGGAAATCTTCGTTGCATTCGCAACACAGAAAGGTGGCATCGGCAAATCCACTGTCACGGCACTTGCCGCCAGCTACCTGCACAACGTGAAAGGCTACAATGTCGCCGTCGTGGACTGCGACGACCCGCAGCACAGCATCCACGGGCTGCGCGAACACGAAATGGGGCTTATCGACAGCAGCACCTACTTCAAGGCTCTCGCTTGCGACCATTTCCGCCGGATCAAAAAGAACGCCTACACCATCGTCAAAAGCAATGCGGTGAACGCCCTCGACGATGCCGAGAGGATGATTGCCACTGAGGACGTGAAACCCGACGTGGTGTTCTTCGACATGCCCGGCACACTCCGAAGCAACGGCGTGATAAAGACGCTCTCGCAGATGGACTACATTTTCACTCCGCTGAGTGCCGACCGCTTTGTCGTGGAGAGTACCCTGAAATTCGTCACGATGTTCCGCGACAGGCTGATGACTACCGGACAGGCGAAAACAAAGGGGCTGCATCTGTTCTGGACGATGGTGGACGGCAGGGAGAGGAACGACTTGTACGGCATCTACGAGGAAGTGATAGCCGAAATGGGCTTTCCGGTACTTTCCACCCGCTTGCCCGACAGCAAGAAGTTCCGCCGTGACCTTTCGGAAGAGCGCAAGAGCGTTTTCCGCTCCACCATCTTCCCGATGGACACGGCACTGCTGAAAGGGAGTGGCATCCGGGAGTTTTCCGAAGAGATAAGCGACATCATCAGACCGCAGTGAGCATGGGCAGCAGGAAAGTGAACACGGAAGGCATCGACGAGGAACTGCTGTTAGCCTCCATCGGGCGGCGCACACAGGACGGGACACTGCGCCCCGCACAGGAAGTACCCGCAGCTGCACCGACCGAAGAGGACACCGCCGCACCGGAACCATCTCCTGTGCAACCCGTAACACGGGAAAAAGCGCAGAGGGAAAGTGGACGCCGGAAAAGGCAGGACGAGGACTACAACGAGCTATTCCTGCGCCGCAACGAGATAAAGACCCGCCAATGTGTCTATATCAGCCGTGACGTCCACGGCAAGATCCTCAGAATCGTGAACGACATCGCCGGAGGGGAAATCTCAGTAGGCGGATATGTGGATACCGTGCTGCGCCAGCATCTGGAACAGCACAAGGAGAGAATCAACGAACTGTACAAGAAACAACGTGAAGATCTGATTTGAAAATGGAAAAAGAAATGACACCGAATGAAAAAAGACCACAGCAAGACTGCGGAGGTATGTTTACCCAAGTGCAGGCGAGTGTGGAAATACTGTCGCCTGTCCCGGTAAGCGGCAAATGCAGTGAGAAGGACTATGAACGCCTGTTCATCCGCGACCCGGAAGTAAAGGCACGTGAGGGGAAGATGGCGTATGTGCGCCCGGAGTACCACGAGCGTATCATGCGTATCACCCGTGTAATCGGGCATGACCGGCTTACGCTGTCCGCTTACATCGACCATGTGCTGACGCACCACTTCAACCAGTGCGAAGATGCGATAAAGAGCCTTTATGCCCGAAATTACAATTCAGTATTCTAACCAAAAACGGAAGGATATGAATTACACAATCAGCATGACAGACATTCTGCTGGCGGTATCGGTCGGCTGCAACCTCTGGTTCCTGTTCCTGCTCCTTTACGAGCGCATCATGGACACGCGGATTGTCCGCTTCTTCAAGGGCATTGTCGGATTATGGCGGTCACTGGACGGGAATGAGGCTAAACGCATAGCGGCACACGAGGAAGTCCCTGCGGAAAAGGCGGACATCATCGGCAAGAGCCGTTTCAGGATGGCATCCACCCGGACAACCGCTGCCATACCGACGCAAGAAGCCGCCACTATTGAAAAAGGCATTGAGCTGTCGGAGGAAGAGGCTACTTTTGACGACGGAAAAACGGGAAACGCATCCCGCCCGGCACAAGTCCCGGAGGAAAAACTCGATGAGACCTTCACGAGCATACCGCCGGAGGAACTGGGATACGGGGACGACGAACCGGAAGAGGACGCCTCGGACACGCCACGGGCTTCGGGCAGCAGCTTTGACGAGATTGACGACGCCTGCAAGACCGCCAAAAACCCGGACGCGACACAGGCGGAACGTGAAAAGGCGGCTAAGGTGTTCACCGACATGGAGGGCACGGAGTTGTACGAGAAAATGATGGAAGGCTCTTCGGAGATAGGCATCCGCATCAAGGGGCTTATCGAGATTCGGCTGAAGAAATCTGAAAAGGAGTTCGTCGTGCCGGACAACATCGAGGAGTTCGACATTCGCAACTATGTATGACAACAATAAAAGAAATGAACATGAAAGAATGACATCAACCCACGCGGCGAGGAAACGCAAGGCGCATCCCCATCCGCAACGGACACGCCCACGTCCGTGGAAACAAACGGGCATCCACTAAAACCAAAGTAAAGAAACAAAGTATCAACCGCCCGACAAAGGACCATCCACCCTTTTGACGGCAAAAAACAAGAACAGTTTATGAACAAGAACATCTTGAAAAACAGAAAAGCAATCCTCTCCGCGGCACTTGTCATCGCCGCAACCGCCTCCGCTTTCGCGCAGGGAAACGGCATCGCGGGCATCAACGAAGCCACCTCTATGGTGAGTTCTTATTTCGACCCCGGAACTAAACTGATATACGCCATCGGTGCAGTCGTCGGGCTTATCGGGGGCGTAAAAGTGTACGGCAAGTTTTCATCGGGCGACCCCGACACCAGCAAGACAGCCGCCTCGTGGTTCGGCGCGTGCATCTTCCTGATTGTTGCCGCCACCATCCTGCGCTCATTCTTCCTTTAATAAATAATGTATGGCTGAATACCCAATCAACAAGGGTATCGGCCGTCCGGTAGAGTTCAAGGGCTTGAAGGCACAGTACCTCTTCATCTTCTGCGGAGGTCTGCTGGCTCTCTTCGTCCTGTTCGTCATCCTCTACATGGTCGGTATCGACCAGTGGATATGTATCGGCTTCGGCGCGGCATCGTCCTCCCTCCTTGTATGGCAGACCTTCGCGCTGAACGCCCGGTACGGTGAACACGGGCTGATGAAATTAGGAGCGGCACGGAGCCATCCCCGATACCTTATCAACCGGCGGCGGATAACCCGTCTGTTCAAACGACAACGAAAGGAAGAAAGACAATGAGGAATACATCGAAAATGACAACACTGGAAAACAGGTTCCCACTTTTAGCGGTGGAGCATGGCTGCATCATCTCAAAGGACGCCGACATCACGGTGGCTTTCGAGGTGGAACTACCGGAACTTTACACCGTGACGGGTGCGGAGTACGAGGCGATACACAGTTGCTGGTGCAAGGCTATCAAGGTGCTGCCGGACTACTCCGTCGTCCACAAACAGGACTGGTTCATCAAGGAACGCTACAAACCGGAGCTTCAGAAGGACGACATGAGCTTTTTAAGCCGCTCTTTCGAGCGTCACTTCAACGAGCGTCCGTACCTGAAACACACCTGCTACCTCTACCTGACCAAGACAACAAAGGAGCGTAACCGGATGCAGAGCAATTTCAGCACGCTGTGCCGGGGACATATCATCCCGAAGGAGCTGGACAGGGAAACCACGACCAAGTTCTTGGAAGCCTGCGAACAGTTCGAGCGCATCATGAACGACAGCGGGCTTGTCAGGCTGCGCCGCCTCTCCACCGATGAGATTGTGGGTACTGAGGGAAAGACGGGACTTATTGAACGCTACTTCTCGCTCATGCCGGAAGGTGACACCACCTTGCAGGACATCGAGCTTTCGGCAAGGGAGATGCGCATCGGCGACAACCGCCTGTGTCTGCACACCCTCTCCGACGCGGAAGACCTGCCGGGCAAGGTGGCTACCGACACCCGTTACGAGAAGCTCTCCACCGACCGGAGTGACTGCCGACTGTCATTCGCCTCCCCGGTGGGGCTTCTGCTCTCCTGCAACCATATCTACAACCAGTATGTGCTGATAGACAACAGTGAGGAAACCTTGCAGAAGTTCGAGAAGTCCGCCCGTAACATGCAGTCGCTATCTCGCTATTCAAGGAGCAACAGCATCAACCGCGAGTGGATAGACCAATACCTGAACGAAGCCCATTCCTACGGACTGACCTCGGTACGGGCACACTTCAACGTCATGGCGTGGAGCGACGATGCGGAGGAACTGAAGCATATCAAGAACGACGTGGGCAGCCAGTTGGCAAGCATGGAATGCGTGCCGCGCCACAACACCATCGACTGCCCGACACTCTACTGGGCGGCGATACCCGGCAATGCGGCGGACTTCCCGGCGGAAGAGAGTTTCCACACCTTCATCGAACAGGCGGTGTGCCTGTTCACAGAGGAAACCAACTACCGCAACTCGCTCTCGCCCTTCGGCATCAAGATGGTGGACAGGCTCACGGGAAAGCCGCTGCACCTCGACATCAGCGACCTGCCGATGAAGCGGGGTATCACGACGAACCGCAACAAGTTCGTGTTGGATCCTTCGGGCAGAAGTTTATAGAATGTAATTCGTGATTCTCAATAAAAAACTGTACTTTTGTCCTCCATTATATTGATTTATATATTGAATGATAGCGAAAAAGACAACCATACCAGATATAAAACTCGTTGATTTCCCAGAAGAAATTGATGAACAGAATGGCATTAAATTGTACGGCGAAACAAGTTGGGAAAACCAACTCGCTGTGCTTAGTCATTATTTGCATAATAATGGCTGCATAGGAGAAGAAAAAAGAAAAGAGGAAATAATCTATGCCATCCGTGAGTTCTTAGAGCGAAAGAAAGAAAACAAGGAAGAAAAAATAACGGACGAATATATTAACGCAGTTGCGGAAAGTCCTACTGAATATAATCTGTTTTCGGAGTTTTTCAAGGTGCCGTTTCCTGACCCGCAAGAGCCAAAATTCACTTTTATAGATTTGTTTGCCGGTATGGGAGGCTTCCGTTTGGCTATGCAAGCACAAGGCGGCAAGTGCGTTTTTTCTTCGGAATGGAACAAATATGCCCAAAAAACCTATTTGGCAAACTTCGGTGAAATGCCTTTTGGCGATATTACGAAAGAAATTACAAAAAGCTATATTCCCCAAGAATTTGACGTGCTTTGTGCTGGTTTTCCCTGCCAGCCGTTTTCCATCGCAGGCGTTTCTAAGAAAAAGAGTCTTGGACGAGAGACGGGATTCAAGGACAAGACACAGGGCACATTGTTCTTTGACGTGGCAGACATAATCAGTCGCCATCGTCCGAAAGCATTCTTTTTGGAGAATGTAAAAAATCTGATGTCGCACGACAAGGGAAACACATTCAAAGTAATTAAAGGGACATTGGAGGAATTGCGTTATTCGCTCCATTATCTCGTTATGGATGGGCAAACATACGTGCCACAACATCGGGAACGTATCATGATAGTAGGCTTTGATCGCGACCGTTTCAAAGGGGAGGAAAATTTTTCTTTCCCAGAACAAAGACAGGCAATCCGAAGCATCAAAGAAATACTTGATCCCAATATTGACGAGAAATATACACTGAGTGATAAGTTATGGAGTTATCTGCAAAATTATGCGGAGAAACATCGTGCCAAAGGGAATGGCTTTGGATTCGGAATGGTGGACCTCAACGGAATTTCCCGCACATTGAGTGCCCGTTATTATAAGGATGGTTCTGAAATCCTTATACCACAGGGTGATGGCAAAAATCCTCGCAAGTTATCTCCTCGTGAATGTGCCCGGTTAATGGGATATCCAGATAAGTATCGCCTTAACCAAGTTTCTGATGTACAAGCCTACAGACAATGCGGTAATTCTGTTGTGGTGCCCCTCATTACGGCTGTTTCCGAACAATTAATAAAAACCATGTTAGCAGATAAGACAAATGAGTGAGATATTGAATAGTGCAATAGTTAAAGTGCAGAATGCCAAACACGCATTTTGCCGTTTTATTACAGCAAACGATACTGGGAAAAACGGATCGCACCAAGCAGGTTTCTATATACCTAAATGTGCCGCATCATTGTTGTTTGATACTCCGGGAGTAAAAGGTGAGAACAAAGACAAGTTTGTAGAAGTGAAATGGCAGGATGATTTCACAACAGAAAGTCGTTTCATATATTACGGACAGGGGACACGTAACGAATATCGAATAACTCGCTTCGGAAAAAACTTTCCGTTTTTTGAAGAAGACAATGTGGGTGATTTGCTTATCATTGCACAACATAGCGAAACATTCTATTATGGTTTTGTCTTGCAAACCGATCAAGACATAGACGATTTTTTCGCTTATTTCAACCTTTCTCCGGAAATGACCAACCAGTTGATTGATGTCACACAAGCCAATACGCCTGAAAAACAATTAGAAACAGACATTCAAGAACTTGTTGCCTTATATACGGATTTCCCGGAGACTCGTCAGATGGCTGAATTTGCCAGGACAATATACAATAAAGTCCACAATATCACAGATGCTAAGATTTGCGATACTCCCGATGAACAATTGCTGAAATGGATAGATACGGAATATAGTTTGTTCCGTAGTTTTGAGGAAAAAGTTTATGAACCGATTTATAGTAAACCTTTTCCTAACTGCCAAGAATTGATTAAGTTCTCCAACATTATCCTCAACCGCCGCAAATCCCGTGCAGGAAAGTCTTTGGAGCACCATCTTGCCACCATCTTTACGGCTGCGGAATTAGAATACGAGGAACAAGCCGTGACGGAAGACAACAAAAAACCGGATTTCTTGTTTCCTAACGGAGAGGCTTATCATAACCTGCTATTTCCGGCTGACAAATTAGTTTTTCTTGGAGCCAAAACAACTTGTAAAGACCGTTGGAGGCAAGTTTTGAACGAAGCGAACCGAATCGAAACCAAATACTTGTTTACCTTGCAACAGGGAATTTCCAAGAATCAATTGCGGGAAATGAAACATGAACATTTGAAATTGGTCGTACCTGCTCCTTATCGGAATTTATTTGATAAGGAGTTCCAAGTTGAAATAGAAACATTGTCTTCTTTTATAGAGATAGTCAAGGCAAAACAGGAAAGTAAAACTATTTATTCTGTACAGTAGAATATTCCACCATACCCTCAGCCGCCATGCTGGGGGTATTATCTTCTATTTTATATGCTTTCGACTTCTTGGATACAAATCTTTCTAAGTAAGTGTGATTGATATGGTATTCCATTTCCAGCAAGGTCTGTTCTCGCACGGCAGGTTTTAATTGGCATTCCCAAATCGTCATCACTCTCCAGCCAGATTTCTTCAGGGCCTCCTTATTGCGTTCATCCCTTTTGCGGTTGGCCTCGATTTTCTTACGCCAAAATTCCGTATTGGAACGCGGCATGGTTCCATCCACCTCATGCCCGTGCCAGAAGCACCCGTGAATGAAAATCACGATGCCATACTTGCGCAACACGATGTCCGGCGTACCCGGCAACCCCTTCACGTTCTTGCGGTAACGGTAGCCGCGCGAAAAGAGGTAGCGCCGCACAACCCATTCCGGCTTTGTGTCCTTGCCCTTGATTTTCGCCATGACGGCGGAGCGTTTCTTTTTGTCCCAAATATCCATACGTGAAAAGTTTAACTGTTGCAAAAATAATGATTTCCTTCAACAACCCCGCCATTACCTCCTGATAATCCCCGCATACGATAAATACCCCGCCGTCAGCGGTTGTATTCCCGCAAATCCTCCCTACATTTACCCCGCCTGCCACAAGGTAGCTACCAAGCCGGTGCCGAGGTAGCTACCTTGTGGAGGGCGTGCAAACAACAATTTACAAACCATCTAAAACACAACAAGCGTATGCCATTTTGGAAAAAAGCATTCAGCAAGCGGACGGGCGTCTATTACCCCCAGGCCGTCGTACAAGGGAAACCGGTGGAAACGGAGACCATCGCCAAAGACCTCTCGAAAATCTCCACAGTAAGCAATTCGGACGTGCAAGCCGTGCTGGGCGACATCTCCGGCGTGATGCACACACGTATGTCGCAAGGGAAAAGCGTGCATATCAAGAGACTGGGCTACTTCCGCTACGTGCTCGACACGAAGGGCGTGAAGGATGTCAAGGACTTCAATTTCGAGAAACAGGTGCAAGCCGTGCGCGTGCAGTTCATCCCCGAACGTACCCGAACCAGCGGCGGCGCCTACACCCGTGCGCTGGTAGATACGGAACAGTTGGAGTGGATTGAGCTTCCCGCCACCGCCGAAGACACCACGCCGGGCGGCGGAGGCGGAAATGACGGAGACCAGGAAGTAAATCCCCTCGGATAATCCCCTTCGGACAAAGGAAAAGCGCTGTCGATTGCGGTCGGCAGCGCTTTTCCTTTGAAAAGAGCAAGAACGACCGGGGTTCCGGCACCCTTTCTTCCCATGAAGCACCAACCACTCGGTTTCCGGCACTTTTTCTTCATTTTTAGCGCTGTCCACCCATTTCACGCCTGCTTTTTTGGCTCGTCAAGCGAAAAATCCTACATTTGTCCATGCAGCATATTGTTGCATACGATTAAAAACCAAAACTATATGAAACAGATTACATCATTCAACATCGCCCGCCTCCGGGTGGAGGAAGATTTCGGATTCCTGAAACTGGTCGTGGCCGAAACCAATAATTTAGTATCAGACAGTGACTCTCCTGATGAAATAAGTGTACTCGCCACATCCGCTCCGGATACATTAACCACCTCTATCGCCACTTTCAAAAGCGCAGTCGATACCTTCGACAACGCCCTGAAAGACTCCGCCGCCGTTCCCTCCTCCGCCATCGCCGCCGAAGCGGACACCGCCCGCGACAACGCCTAGCGGGGAGCCAACAACTACCTCAAAGCCATGACCGCCCACCCGACGGAAACCGTCCGCAAAACCGCCGCCGAGATCAAGACGCTGTTCGACAAATACGGCGACCCGACCGCCCTTCCGCAGACGGAGGAAAGCGGCATCCTGCACAACCTCTTGCAGGACCTGAAAGACATCGACAACGGCAAACTGGCAAGCATTTTCTTCGAGGCATGGCTCACGAATTTGGACGCTTGCGAAGAGGCGTTCCTCGCCGCCGTGTCGCAACGTACGGAAGAGGAAGCCGCCCGACAGGTGGGCATCGTGAAGGAAAGCCGCCAAGCGGCGGACACCGCTTACCGCTCGCTGACAGGCTTGGTGAACGCCCTCGCCGTGGTGAACGGGGACGGAGCGTACGCCACGTTCATCGACCGCGTGAACGTGCTCATCGAACGTCAGAAAACGGTGCTGAAGGCACGGGCGACGAATAACAGGAAGAAGGAGGAGGAGAGGCCGCCGGTGGTGTGATTGAAGGCTCGTTCTTGAACTTGTAAAAACAGAAAATCCGAAGTTTGATGACTTCGGATTTTCTGTTTTTATCGTTTAGATGATTCTAACTTTTTCTCTTTCAAAAAATCACCAAAAATTTCTGTATGTTTAGTTGTATCTTCAACTATTTCTAAAAGAGGATTAACCGCCTTAGGCGAGAAAACTACTTTTTTGCTTCCTTTCAAATCATCTATAGTTTCAATCCAAACAAAATCGGAAAAATCAGGATTTATGTCTTTTTCTTTAGGCTCTTTTACACTAAATGTATCATCTTTTACCCAACCTAAATAATACATAACTTTCTTCAGTTGAATATTTTGTATCTTATACTTACTCTTTTGTCTTACTTTTTCATGAATCGAATGCATAGAAGTGGATTCTTTAGTTTTTTCATTATTCAAGACTATTTCTCCCACCAACTTATATATAGGTTTCCCTTCTGTTGTGGAAATTTTTCCGATTTCTCCGGCAGAAATTGCATTTAAGATAACATTAATAGGGCCATCTTCTTTATTATCTATTTCAATATCCGTACTTGCCAATACTTTATTCTTCGAGTTATATCCATATACTTTCCCTTGTTGAGGGTTTAGAATCAGTATCTCTTTAGGATTAATATCAAAGACCTCAGGAAGCAATCCCGACCAAATCTGCATAAATTCCTTGTTCTTTTCGTTTACCTTCGTCTCTATAAAAGTATTAAATTCAGAAGTCTTATCATTCGCCCGTATATTTCCTCCCGCACCTCTATATATGACATCTCCTTTTTTCAGATTGCAATCAAGAAAATCATTTTTTGGAATCAATATTGTCCCTTGTTTTTCAATTAGAACGTAGTAAAATTTGCGAGTTGCTATATTAAAGGGATGGATATCTACATTGATTTGAGTATCATACATTTTTACGAACTGGTCTGATAAGTTTTTCAAATCAATAGCTCGTAAAACATCAATATTGTCATCTTTTAATCCTACATCAGTTATTTCACCTGTATCTCTATTCTCATTAAAACCAAGAAACAACATACCACCTTCTTTATTAGCGAATGCAAGTATGTCTTTTGCAAAATTTCTAAGAAATACGATTACTTCATTCACTCCTTCACTTAGATTTAATTCCAATTTATAATCAATAAGAGTGTTTTCTTTCCAATAGATGCCCTTATCCTTGATGCTTTCGACTATTTCTTCTGCTTTTATTTTTAATTCAGCTATGGTCATATCTGTCTTATATATAGAATTTTGTGACAAAAATACAAAAAGGAAATGATATAATTATATTTTCTATATTTAATTGCAGAAACTGTAGTTTCAACATGACGGACGGCGACCTGTATCACGGGCTGACAAAGAAGCTGACCTTCGACCGCATGGTTCCCCCGCACGGATTGGAAGTGACCTACGACAAGACCGTCCACGTCATTTTCCCCTCGGAGGTGCGCTACGTCGATTTAGGCTCGCCCGACCTGATTGCGGGTAAAGCCGACGGAGCGGAGAACGTCATCCGCGTGAAAGCGACCGTGAGGAACTTCCCGAACGAAACCAATATGTCCGTGATAACGGAGAACGGGAGTTTCTACACCTTCAACGTGAAGTACGCCGCCGAACCGCTGCTGCTCAACGTGGAGATGTGCGACTTCATCCATGACGGCGAGGCGGTGAACCGTCCGAACAACGCGCAGGAAATCTATCTGAAAGAGCTGGGTAGCGAAAGTCCCATGCTGGTGCGCCTTATCATGAAGTCCATTTACAAGCAGAACAAGCGTGAGGTGAAACACATCGGCTGCAAGCGTTTCGGCATCCAGTACCTTCTGAAAGGCATCTACACGCACAACGGACTTCTCTATTTCCACACGGAAATCAGGAACCAAAGCAACGTGCCTTTCGATGTGGACTATATCACGTGGAAAATCGTGGACAAGAAGGTGGCGAAGCGTACCGCCGTGCAGGAGCAGATCATCCTGCCGCTCCGTGCGCAGAACTATGCCACCTGTGTGCAGGGCAGAAAGAGCGAGCGCACGGTATTCACGATGGCGAAGTTCACCATCCCCGACGGCAAGTGCCTCGTGGTGGAGCTGAACGAGAAGAACGGAGGCCGTCATCAGTCCTTCGTGATTGAGAACGAGGACTTGGTACGTGCGGGTACCATCAACGAACTTCAAGTGCGCTGACCATGAGAAAGCACATCGCAATCATCATCGCGTCGCTTGCCCTCTTCACGGGGCAGGCGCACGCCCAGCGGTGCCTGCCGAAGATGCAGGGCATCGAATTGAGAGCTAACCTTGTGGACGGTATGCGTTTAAGTGGCAACAATGGCGGTTACAGTTTCGGGGCGGCTCTCTCCACCTACACGAAGAACGGTAACAAGTGGGTGTTCGGTGGCGAATACCTCTTGAAGAACAACCCGTACAAGGATACCGCCATACCTGTGGCGCAGTTCACGGCGGAGGGCGGTTATTATTTCAAGATACTCTCCGACGCCCGTAAAATAGTGTTCGTCTATGCGGGGGCTTCGGCTCTCGCCGGATATGAGTCGGTGAATTGGGGCGAGAAAGTGCTGCATGACGGCTCCACGCTCCATGACCGGGACGCCTTCATCTACGGCGGTGCGCTGACGCTCGATGTGGAGTTTTACGTGGCTGACCGTATCGCCCTGCTCGCCAACCTCCGGGAGCGCCTGCTGTGGGGTGGCGACACACGGAAGTTCCATACGCAGTTCGGGGCGGGCGTCAAGATAATCATCAACTGACACGTCGCATGGAACGGACGGACATTGAGAATATGAGGCAGATACCCATTGCGGACTTTCTCGCACGGCTGGGACATGAGCCTGTCCGAAGGAGCGGAAACGAGCTGTGGTATCGTGCGCCATACCGCAGTGAACGCACGCCCTCCTTCCGTGTGAACGTGGCGAAACAGCTCTGGTACGACTTCGGCTTGGGCAAGGGCGGCGACATCTTCACGCTTGTCGGGGAGTTTACCCGAAGCGGGGATTTCATGGCGCAGGCGAGATTCATAGCGGAAACCGCCCGTATGCCGCTTGCCGCAGCAGAAAAGCCGTTGTACCTGCCGGAACCGTCCGAACCTGCCTTTGAGGGAGTGGAAGCCGTCCCGCTGCTCCGCTCTCCGCTGACGGAGTATTTGAAGGAAAGAGGCATCCCTTATGCCGTTGCATCCCGCCACTGCTGCCGCCTGAACTACGGCGTGCGTGGTAAGCGGTACTTTGCCGTCGGCTTTCCGAACGTGTCGGGCGGCTATGAAACCCGAAGCCGCCGTTTCAAGGGTTGCGTACCACCAAAGGACGTGTCGCTGGTCAAGGCGGGGGACATCCCGGCGGACGTGTGCAGCGTGTTCGAGGGCTTTATGGACTTCCTGTCCGCCGTCACGCTCGGTTTGGCAACGGGTGACTGCCTTGTGCTGAACTCCGTCGCCAACGTGGAAAAGGCTTTGAAACATCTGGACGGGTACGAGCGCATCGACTGTTACCTCGACCGAGACGAAGCCGGACGCAGGGCAATGGAAGCCCTGCGGACACGCTACGGAGGAAAGGTGACAGACCGTTCCGGCATCTATCAAGGCTGCAAGGACTTGAACGAGTACCTGCAACAAGTATCAAGAAAACAACAAAAGAACAACAATCTAAAAATCAAAGAATAATGAACATACTGAACAACAAGAACAAGAGAACATCAATCTTCAAGGCGTTGGCACTCTGCCTGTTCGCCGCAGTGTCATTCACATTCGTATCGTGCGACGACGATATGGACATCCAGCAATCCTATCCCTTCACGGTGGAAACCATGCCCGTGCCGAACAAGGTCACAAAGGGGCAGACGGTGGAAATCCGCTGTGAGCTGAAGAAAACGGGCGATTTCGCCAATACCCTCTATACCATCCGGTATTTCCAGTTCGAGGGTGAGGGCACACTGAAAATGGACAACGGCATCACTTTCCTGCCCAATGACCGCTACCTGCTCGAAAACGAGAAGTTCCGGCTGTACTACACGGCGCAAGGTGACGAGGCGCACAACTTCATCGTGGTAGTGGAGGACAATTTCGGCAACTCCTATGAGTTGGAATTTGACTTCAACAACCGAAACGTGAAGGATGACGGGGTTATCACTGTTGTCCCCATCGGGAACTTCAAGCCCTTTACACGATGATGCGTGTATTCATGGCTATCCTCTGTTCGCTTCTGGCGGTCTGTTCCGTGTCCGCACGGAACAGACGCCATGAGGGAACGGACGGGCAGGCGGCTATCTACCGGCTGCCACCATTTGAGAGGGCGGTGCGATGCACGAAGTATTTTGAGGGCTGGCATTCGGAAAAACATCACCCGTATTATCCAAAGCAAAACATTATCCAAAGTATAAACTGTAATGCCATTAAGAATAAAGACATTATACCTCTCAAAACTGATATACCTTATGATAATAATTGTTTGGTAAAAGAAAAGTTTGTAGGTAAGAATCAAGTCCCGTTTTACAAAATAGAAGTTTCGTTGCCTTTGAAACGCATTCATGTGTCATCGAAATTTGGAGTTAGGATAGATCCGTTCACAAAACGACAAAAGCACCACAATGGCATAGACCTGCAAGCCCGTATGGGAGAAAAGACATATGCTATGATTCCAGGTACAATTATTGCTGTTGGGAGAGATAAGTCTCGCGGTTGCCATGTGGTCATACAACATGATAACTATACGGTTATCTACTGCCATTTGTCAACAATATTGGTTAAGCAAGGACAGGCAATACATCCTGGTGAACCGGTCGGGTTTGTAGGCTCGACCGGTCGTTCAACAGGTCCACATTTACATTTGACGTTATACAAAGGGCATCATCCCCTTGACCCGCAGATAATGTTGGATTATATCATGGAGGTTTTAAACAAATAAATTCTGAGTCATCAATGTGTATGTGTTCCAAGGCTTTTGAGCCATTCTTTAAGAGACTTGTTAGATTCCCATGTTGGTTTGGGATACTCTTCAGACGGTATGACATCTTTATAGGCGGCTTCAAGTGCCTCTCTTTTTTGCTTTGAGTCTGCACGGGCATATATTTCAGTTGTCAGTATTGAAACATGACCTAATATATCCCTAATATAAACTAGATTAACTCCGGCTTGAAGCAAATGCATTGCCTTGCTATGCCGTAGGCAATGAGGAGAAATTCGCTTTGGCACTAAATCGGGATTTTTCATGTGGGCCAGTGTCACATATTTCATTAGCAAGTATGTGACACCTGCGCCTGTAAGTCTGCTTCCATTGCGATTTCTGAATAATGGCTCTGTCTGAAGCTCTGTCCTATATAATTTGTTGTCATTGATATATTTTCGAAGAATGGCAACCTGTTTTTCATGAAGGGGAACAGCTCGGTTCTTGTTTCCTTTTCCCTGCAAAATAAGATATGCCGGTGATTCCAGATGAAGATCACACGGTCGTAGCAAAATGAGTTCTTGAACACGGGCTCCCGTGTCATACAACAAAGCGAACATGGCAAGATTTCTCCTACCATAAATACTATCTGTCGGGATTTGTTTAAGGAGCAATCTAACTCCATCTACCGATAAGAATGTCATGGGTTTAAGCCGTGCTCTTTTAGATTTGATAGACAAAATCTCCTGCCAACGGTCTATATGTGTCACATCTGAATGTAACAGGTATCGAGATAAAGAGTGCATTGCGGCCAGCCTCTGATTGCGGGTCTGCACGGATACGCCTTTCTTATTTTCTATCCATGAAAGAAAATCAAGAACATTTTCTTTATTAAAAGATGTAGTCAATATGCGTTCTGTCGCAATACCTTTTACAGTTTCCATATAATCAAGATATGAAGCAATGGCATTGGCATATGAACGTATTGTATGTGGACTGGCTCCCCTTTCCGCTGATAAATATGAAGAGAAGAAAGTTCCGATATACTTCGCTAATGGTAATTCAGTCTGTTGTTTCATTATTATTGCATGATAGAGATGGTTGGGAAAATATATTCTGATATGTTTGATGTGACCTCTGATAAATCAGGATATACTTGACTTGTAATCCTAAGATAATATTCTGTGTCACTTACGCATTTATGCCCAATAGCTACAGAAAGAATCGGTAAGCTACAGTACATATCCAATCCTTCCTCTGCAAGTTTATTAAGTGCATGCACGGCAAAAGTATGGCGGAGGTCATGTATTCTGGGACCAATGCCCGGAGTATAGTTAATCTTGCATTTTTCAAGGATTAACAGAAACCAATGTGTCGCAGAATTTCTTTTAAAGGGTTTCCCGTCTAACGAAACCAAAAATGGAGAGTCAGGAGAATTTATATCAGATAATGGCAGTTTGTCACGCTTTACAAGATATTGTTCAAATACCTTGAACAGAGATTCGTTAATAGGAAGCAGGCGTTCTCTTCTATTTTTGCTATCCCGTATTATAATGGAACGTGAGACCATGTCAACATCACTGTTCTTTAGATTTGCGGCTTCTCCTATTCTCATGCCTGTGGAATACAGCAATCTTAACAATACCGGTATTGAGAATATTTTGACTCTAAAATCCCTCCGCGTAAGTTCCAATTCGTCTGCCGCATTGAATATGTCGTCTAGCTCCTCTTTGGAAAAGATGTATGGGGCATAGTGTTCTTTAGGCTTACGGGGATATACAGGAACATAACATGGGATGCCGAGCTTTACCAAATAACGGCAGAACTGCCCGATTATACAGAACTTCATGTATATTGTTGTTGCCTTTTTGCCATATATGTTGTTTCTCCACAAGGTTATGTCAGATTGTGTCATACATACAGATTCCAAACCGGAAGCTAAGACAAATCGGTCAAATTCACGCAATGTAGCCAATATATTGTCCAGTTTTGAACCGGACATTTCTTTCATCTCCAAAAAACGTAATATGTATGGAGAAAATATGCTCTTAAAATCATTCTTATAGGAAGAATGTACCGTTTTGTTGTTCATAAAAATCGTCTTTTACAGGTGGAACATCAAGCATACAGCGATTTATCGCATGTATATCAATCCGCAAATAATTCATGGTCACATCATGACCGCTGTGACCGAGCGATTCAGATATTGTAGGAAGGGTAGTACCTTGTTCAAGCATTCTGCTTGCAAGAGAAAACCGCATTGAATGCGGACCATGTTTGCGCCCAGCATTATCAACACCACTCTTCAATATGGCTTGAGATATTAGTCGGGCAGCTCCAGACCTATTCATCTTTGTTATAGGACATGTATGGGTCACAAACACTTCATCGCATTTGCATTGAGGACGCACTTTAAGATACGCTATGACGGCTTCTCCGACCTCCACCAGCAGAGGTAGTTCTATCGGATTTCCAGTCTTTGCCTGTTTCAGTCGTATAAAGGATTTATCCCAATCTATATTATAGAATTTCAACCCGACGATATCGGAAATGCGAAGACCAAGTCTTGAAGCCAATAGAAGCATGGCATATGTACGCTTTCCAGTAGCTCCGCTACGGCTTACCGAAGACTCAATAATTTTCACTTCTTCCCTTGTGTATATTATGGGCAATTTTTCACGAGGTTGATGATGGATGAACTCAAATAAATATGAATAATTGGGAGCATCTGGATGGAACTTGCCTATGAAGTCATAAAATTGGTGCATGGCAGTATATCTATAATAATGCGATTCTTTTACTCCTAAAAACTCCAGTACATCGCTTTCCGATATTTGAGTGATATTATCTTTCCCCTTAATATTTAGGGATGTGATAAAATACGATAATAATCTGCGATAATTTTCGATTGTCGTTAATTGCCGTCGTTGTTTCAATTTGTAATTGATAAAGTCTTGTGCGATAACTCCTATACCGCCAGTTAGTGGAAATGTAGGAGTATGCGGAGTATGTTTGGGTATATTTCCGGTCAAAACATATGATTCAAGAATACGTATGCTCCTTTTGAATCTCTTTCGGGATGCCGGTGATAAGGACGGAAGTTTTTCCATGAGAAATTTACGTCCCAAATCATGTGAATAAATATTTGTTCCGCTCTTACTGAGAAATGGCTTTACATGTAATTTCCATCTTACAGTATGGACACTGATGCAACTCTGAGAATATCCAGATTCTTTCATTTTCTCTGAGCATTTGACAATTAAATCGTCAATAGTGTAGTCATATACATCCATAATCTTACATTTAAAAATTATACCATGTATAAAAATAGACAACAAAAGCTCTAATTCTTAAATTATTCTCATAATATTATCAAAAGTATCCATTTCTATTTTATGCTATTATTCAGATAAGTAGCAGGATTCTTTGTTCATACTTTGGATAATGCTTTTAAGAGAGATTTCTGATTTGTGCATTTTGGGTATATTAACAAACGATAGAACTGATTTAAACACTAAATTACTAGCTGAGTTAAGAGCTTAAAAAAGTTGACTTAAAAATAATCATATTCATATATTGAATTAGAATTGATAATTGTATTTTTGTATCAAAAATGAAAAGAACAATCTATGTTTGAGAACTTTAAGAAGATAAAGATAAAAGGAGGTTACTTTGACGAAGATACGGAACTGGAACTTTTCAAAGGAGATGTGTCATTGAGTATCGTTTATGGACGTAACGGTAGCGGAAAAAGCACGATAGCACGTTGTCTGAAACAGTTGTCAGAGAGTGAAGAAGAACGGATTGAACGAGAGGAGAATGTGACACGGGGTGAGGAAACAAACTACACAGTGAACAGCGAGACTCCTATAGCAGATGAGCATAAATCTAGTATATTCGTGTTTGATGAAGATTTTCTACGAAACAACGTAAGGGTGGAAAATGACGGACTGAACGCAATAGTGATGTTAGGTGAACAAGTAGAATTAGACGAAAAGATAAATGCGAAAAACGAGGAGCTAAGCAGAAAAACAGAAGAATTCAACCAGCAAGAAGAACTGGTAAAGAGATACAGTAATATCGAAGAGAATATATCACCACGGTATTATTGGAATCAGATAAGAGAAGGGTTGCGTGAAAACGGTGGGTGGGCAGACATAGACCGAGACTTAAAAGGGAACACACTGAAAAGCCGTATTACAGATGATTTGGTGAATATACTTATGAAAATGGAAGAGCCTGCGGAGACCTATGAGCAACTACGGGAACGGGTGAAAGCTGATATGAGGTTATACTTGGGAGCGGAAGATTCGCAAGTAATAGAGTGGGCTATAGACAAATTGATGCTGCCAGAAAGTTTAGAAGACTTGACTGTACTATTAGAAAGTCCTTTGGACTCGCCACAGTTGACAGAAAGAGAACAGCGACTGATGGAACTATTAACAAAAATAAGTCAGGAACCACAACACTTTGAACAGTTCCATACCCTGCATATGTTAGAAGAGGGTTGGACATTCTGCCCATTGTGTTTAAGAGAAATCACAGAAAAAGACCGTTCTTCCATAGCTGAGGTATTAACTCATCTTCTAAATAAAGAAGCGAAAGAGTTTAATGCGAATTTAAACATTGCATACGATCTGTTTGCGGAAATAAAAATAGATATGCCTAAATTTCCTGATAATTTAAATAAAACAGAATTAGATGCCGCTGTAGCTACCAAAGAGGAATTAAACAAGGTGTTGGCTACCCTACGAGAGAAGATAGAGCAACGAAAACGTAACATTTATAAACCACTGAAAACACCATTGACTGATAAGATGGGTGAAGCATATTGTAACGCCCGTATGGCATGGAAGACGGCACTCGAACGTGTACTGAAATGCGTAGAAACCTTTAATGAGACAGTCAATAAGCGAAATAAGTTGTTTGAAAGGATACGCCACGAGAATAATATGCTGGCTCGAAAACAATTGGCGTCTGCACTAATGGGTTACAAAATGGCATTGACTAACGAGGATAAAGATAAAAGGAAACTGCAAGTATTAAAAGAACAAAAGAATGAGCTGATAGCTGCTATTAAAGAACTGAAAATGCAAAAGGAACGCACGGATATTGCGTTGGAATATATCAACAAAGAATTGCAGTACGTGTTCTATAGTAACCGCAAAGTGAAACTGATACCCGGTGAGGGTTGCTATAAACTGACGGTGAACGGCAAAGAGGTAAAGCCAAAGAAGATTAGTGTGGGTGAGCGAAATGTACTAGGGCTGTGTTACTTTTTTGCAATGTTGTTTAGCGGAAAAAGAAATGAGGACAAGTATACCTCAGAATATTTGATTGTGATAGACGATCCTATTTCAAGTTTTGACTATGGGAATAGGCTGGGAGTGATGTCTCTGTTGCGGTATCAGTTTAGTAACATAAAAAAAGGCAATGCAAATAGCCGATTGTTAGTTATGTCTCACGATCTACAGTCAGTGTTTGATTTAGTAAAAATAAGGAGTGACCTGCAAGGAGGACGTGGCGAGAAGAAGTTTTTGGAGTTAGAGAATAGGAAAATAAAGGAACAGTCAGTAAGAAATGAGTACCAAAAATTACTGACACATGTGTATGAATATGCAAGTTGCGACCGTCCAGAGGATCTAGATGAAATTTCAGAGATGGGTATTGGTAATATTATGCGACGAATGTTGGAGGCCTTCTCAAGTTTTTGCTATAATAAGCCTTTTGAAACTATGATGCGTACGGAAGGGGTAATCAGTAATATACCAGAAGATAAGAGAGTGTATTACGAGAATTTTATGTGCCGCTTGACACTAAACGGAGAGAGTCATGAAGAGGAGCGAGTATACACATTGAGCAACTTTACACCTTTCTTCACTAAGGAGGAGAAATTGCAGACTGCAAAGAGTGTGCTACTATTTCTATTGTATGTGAACGAGCCACACATAAAGGCTTACCTAAAGCCGGAAGTGGTAGCAAGGATAGAAAGTTGGAAACGTGAAGAAAATGGGTGGATATCAACGGAATCAACCATAGGAGAATCAGAGAGGGCTTCAAGCCTAGAACTGGAATCCTGAAGTTTTCCATTTATGTAGTCCCGTCTAAAATAATTTCCACAATAAGAAGAGTCATTTTTTACCTTAAAAATGACTCTTCTTATTGTGTTTTCTTATATTTTTGAAATTTGTCAATGTGAAATAACTATTTAGAACTAATGATAGATAATTGGAGGCATAAAGCTGCTAACCGAAATTTATCGTACCCATTGGTTTGATATTTTCTTCTAGAGAACTTTCTTTCAAATGAATGTTTTATCCCATGAAGTTACATTTGGCTTTTATTAGAGTTTTTCACCACTGCTATGTTATTTCTTATCGTAAGTAATATTTAATCTTACAAACGAAACGACTTAATTATTAATGCAATAGAAGCTGAGACTTTGGATAATGTTTTGCTTTGGATAATACGGGTTATCAAAAGCTTTTGATAACCCGTACGTAGGATTTGGGCACAAATTATTGCCAGGTGAAACATTCACTCCGGATATGACCAAGGCGCAGGCGGATTCCCTGCTGAGGGCGGATTTGCTGAAACTTTGCTGTATGTGCAGCCGCTTCGGGAAAGACGCGCTCTTGGTCGCAACCCTTTCATATAATGTGGGTTATTACCGTCTGGTAGGCAATGGAAAGATACCCAAGAGCAGATTGATTCAAAAACTGGAATCCGGAGACAGGGATATTTATCAGGAGTATATCTCCTTCAGGTGCTACAAGGGGAAAGTGGTTCCAAGCATAGAGCGACGGCGAAAAAAGGAATTTGAACTGCTTTTTGAAGAGTGAAAGAAGTGTCAGAATAAGGTTTTGGATAATATAGTGTAATTTGTAATTGGATAAATCGCCCTCTCCACCGGTTGTTGTGGAGAGGGCGATTGGTGTAGAAGGCTGTTTCACATACCTGTCCGGTTCAGCTTACGGTAACAACCTCCTGTATTTCCGCTTCTTCGGGCAGACGGGACAGCAGGAGCTCCGCCATCGCCCCGTTCTGTGGGATGAGGGCCGGGAAGTCCGTCTTTCCGGGCTTGTATATTTCTGTAGCCACGTTGTACAGATCCCAGGCGGTAATCTGTCCCTTTGTCATGGCCAGTTTCAGCACCTCTTCGGTGAATATGGAAATCTGCCCTTGGTTCAGGGGATAGGTCTCGACGGAGGATGAAAGGTTCCTGTCCGAGCTGTCGTGGGATACACGCAGTGCTGTCAGCAGTCCTATGTACATATATACCTCCTCCATGGAAATAATCTTGTTTTTCAATCTCCGTATCCGTTCGATATCCTCGTTCATGTTCACCTCGAAGTTCGCCAGCCAGCCGTCCACGGTCTCGAACACCTCTTCCGTCGATACTTTCTTCTTTCCGTAATTGCAGACGCTCCGCTCAGGCGAAAGGATACACTGGTTATGGCATATGAGCACGCAGGGGCCTATGGCCGCCTGTATCCCGTCCTGATGGTAAGCCACGACAAGCGTCGTCGTCAGCTCGTCCGTCTCCCAGTCCTTGATCCGGATGGTGGCGAAGATACGGCGGAGTATGTGTGCTTCCACCGCCTTTTCCCCGTGTGTCTGCTCCACCTGCGGGAGTATGCTCACGCCGGGCTGTGTCTTGTTCCTGTTCTGG
>OGMF01001483.1_pt1 | contig 22478 bp, 17 predicted proteins | sample 1572921 | NCBI WGS metagenome assembly OGMF01 (sample SAMEA2581919, study PRJEB24529) | metagenome | biome: Human gut stool | place: China | collected 2011 | reverse complement strand
CTCTTTCCCTACACGACGCTCTTCCGATCTTATTCTGAAAGTTGGCAATTTCGCCGTGGCTCGGGCTGAATACCCAGCCGTTTTTGCCGACCAGCAGCTGGTCGCGAACCTTTAGCGGATCAAGCCCGTACAGCGTATAATTGTACAAGCTGATGAACACCTTGCGGCCGAGGAAATGATCACCGAACCAACGGTCAAACTGACGGCCGAAATTTTGATTGATGCTGCCGTCCGCCAACAGGTCTGGAACCGTTGCCAGCCGCCGGCTTTCTTCTTCCGAGCTTTCTTTGTCGTCTATGTAAAGCATCGGCACGAACAAAAGAGTGAAAAACAAGGCGACGAAAACGATGTCTGTCCGGGAACGTCCTTCTTTTGCCGCCAGTTCAGAAAGATAACCGAGCAGCTTGTATGCCGCGGCACAAATCAGAGTGAGCAGAATAACAAACATTTTTTCGTTGAAAGCATAGCCGGCCCTGATATTTACCGGTTTGGTCAAATTCACCGTCAGCACCGTTCCGGATCGTTTTTGTTCGAGGCGCTCCGTCAGATCAACGACTTTTCCGCCGCCGACTTTATAGTCAAGAATTTCAACCCGTTCAAACCGGCCGGCAAAAGCCAACGTCAGATTTTTGATCTTTTTGGTGTCAAAATGGAAAATTAATTTTTGCTTTTCCGCATTCAGACAGATTTTACGCGTTTGTTTGTGACGGGAGGAATAATCACCTTCGGCTTTTTTGGAAAAATTGGCAGTTGCCGCACCGCACCCTTTTCCCGACACTTCCAACATTACGTTTATCGGCAGACGTTTGAGATAGGCTCCGTTCAGCGCCGCAACCAAAACAACGGACAACAGCAGTCCGAGAGCAAGTCTTTTCTTTTTCATATCAGGCACTTTTAGTTTGTTCGTTTTTTAGAGGAATAATATAATTTTTTTCAGAATACAACCCGCAATATAAATTATGTGGATACAAATAAAAGGGCAACGACGACGCGCGACCGGCGCCCCCCCAAACCCCCGTTTGCACGGGGGTTGCGTTGGCAAAAGACGTCATCGACGGGCGTCCCGAGGCGCCGGTCGACGCGATACCGTCGGGATCGTCAAATGCGAAGACTTCCTGAAAAAGGCGGCAAGGTCAAAATTCCCGGACTTGAAAACGGCATGATCCCGAAAGCCGAAAAAGCCTGAACAGACAAACAGCCCCAAAGGAAACCCGGCGTTTAACGGGGAATTTCCAGAATACGACAAAAAGGCTCCCGGTAAGGACCCGGCTTTCAGATTCCGGTTTTGAAACGCTTCTCTTTTGACAATTTTTTAACGGCTTTAATCTGCTGTTTCAGTTCCTTCCTTTTCTTTTTCAGTTCCTTTCTGCTTTTGCCAAAAACAAATTTGGAGGCTATCCACAGACACCAGTAGCGTCTTTTCAGGGCAGGCAGACTCTGCATCCGGATAACTTCATTTATTTTGTCGTCAACGTTTTTGCAGACGTATCCGTAAACAATCCCCGGATAAAAAGGGGTTTTGACCGCACAACGCCACCATTTATCCGCCCAAATGTTGCCCGGATAATTCCAAGGTTTGTAATTGGTGGTATAATGGATGATCAGCGGGTTTTGCCGCGCAAGCTCATAATCCGCGGCCTGCCGGACAGACAGATTTCCCCTGAAAGCAAAAGGCCGCAATAAATGCTGCCACATTACGTTCCAACGCATGTCCAAAAACATTACCCTTCCCCGGCAGCAAAGATTGAGCAGATCCTGATCGGGACATACCAGTTTGTCAAAATCTCCCAGCTTTGCCAGACATTTTTCTTTCAATCCGAAACGACGGCACGCTTCCAGATCCAGCAGCAAAACGCCCGAGTTGAAATAGTCCGCGGCATCCAGCTTCAAAATATCCGTAACATATTTTGTCATTGTCCAGCTCAGATAATTTCTTACCGCTCCGAGCAGAAAGCCCCTGACATCCTGCTTCCAGAGTTCGCCGACATCGCCTTCGATCAGCAAATCGCAATCAAGGTACAGCGCCTTTTCATAATGCCCCAGCAGATCGGGAATAAGCAGCCGATAGTACATTTCTTTTGAATAATGAGCACGGGAATAGAGAATTTCCCCGTTGATATAACGCCCGACATTGAAAAAAGTTATCGCGGCATTCGGGTGTTTTGCCGCCTGCTCCGCCAGCAGCTCCCTGTGTTCCGCCGACAATTTGTCGTAAAAGATAAATATGTCATAAAAATTGTCCCCGGCAGCATTGGCAAGCATTGATTCCAGCGTAACCGCCAGATAGGGGAGATAATTGTCGTCTGCGGAAAAAACAATCGGCATCATCGGCCTATCGTTTGTCAACAAACGATAAAAACCTCTCCTTTCCGCCGAAAAAACGTCATTTTCGTGAACGGCGTTTTCTGTCAGGAAAGCGCCTAATTTTTTCCTGATTGCCGGCGTCAACGCGGAAAGATTCTTCAAATAGAGGTTATATAAGTCAAAAAAACATACGTCAGTCGCCATTCGACGCAAAAAAGTATCCTCAAACAAGCCGACGATTTGGGCAAATCCGCGCAAATGATCATCCCATGCCCTTTCGTCCTGCAAGTTAGACAAGCTTTGCGGATTATGGTTGACCATATAATTAACAAGAGGTTCGTTAACAAAACAAACCAAAGGATTGGCAGCCAGCAGGCGGAAATAGAACAAACGGTCGTTGGCGCTTTTGACTTCGTCAAACAAAAGTTTCCGTTTTTTTAAAAAAGAACGCCTGTACAGTTTGTTCCATGGTACAACCGCACTGTAAAAAAAGACGTTTTCATGATCCCTGACGCAAACAAGGCCCGTATTGACAATTTCGGGACAACGCCAGAAGATATCGGACGGCGCTTTCTTTTCCGCGGAAACGTCAATGTTATAATACTGGCAAAAACACACGTCGGCCCGGGTTCGGCAAATTTCCTCATACATGGTTTCGTAAGCCTGCGGCTGCAGGCTGTCGTCACTGTCCAGAAAATGAATATATTCTCCCGCCGCTTTTGCCAAACCGAGGTTTCTGGCCGCGCCGCCTCCCTTGTTTTCCTGCCGCAGAACTTTGATCCGTCCGTCTTTTTTCCGCCAGCCGACAAGCTTTTCATAGCTGCCGTCGGTCGAACCGTCATCAACACAGATAATTTCCAAATCCCCGACACTTTGTTCAACAATGCTCTGTAAACATGTATCAAGGCTTTTTTCCGCATTGTAAACAGGTATGATTACGCTTATTATCGGCATAGTTTAGTCCCTTCGTCGTTTTAAAAGTAATAAACCACCTGCAAAGGTGGCCGGGGAGTTCGAAAATCATGTACATGAGATGACCCTTTTAACTTTTCGGCCCTTCGCGGGCTTTGGACATCTGTTAAAAGCTCCCCGGCCTTTTTACCAGGGGTAATAAAACGGTGCATAATATATATGCACGAAACTTAACGATGCTATACCATGCACCGCATGTACACAAAAGAGCTTTCGACGGCTCCCGCACCTTTTCAGGCACAAGGGAGATGTTAGGCAAAAAAATCCCCCTTGGCAAGGGCTATTTTATAAATGTGGAAAAGCACCGCGCCAAAAGAAAGCCCCGCGTCTAACGCGGGGCTTTTCCTTTTTTTAAGACCGACTGCCGGTTATTTCTCTTCCGGGCGGTAATCTTCTCCGTTATAAGCAGCAATATAAATCCGGCGGATATCCTCCATCAGCGGATAAACCGGGTTGGCGCCGGTGCACTGGTCGTCAAACGCCTTTTCGACAATATCGTCCAGTTTGGCGTAGAACTCGTCTTCCGGAACACCCCACTCTTTAATCGAGTGCGGAATTTCGATATCGTCCTTCAGCCTGGAAATCGCCGCCAGCAGGTTTTCCAGCTTTTCGTCGTCGTTTTTGCCGCCCAGTTTCAAATTGCCGGCAATCTGTCCGTAGCGCTGTTTGGCGTTCGGGAACTTGTACTGCGGGAAAATCGCCTGTTTGCGCGGGCAGTCGGTGGCGTTGTAACGGATCACCTGATTGAACAAAAGCGCATTGGCAATGCCGTGCGGAATGTTGAACGCGCCGCCAAGCTTATGCGCCATCGAGTGACACAGACCGAGGAACGAGTTGGCAAACGCCATTCCGGCGATGGTCGCCGCATGGTGGATTTTCTCCCGCGCTATCGGATCGGCAGCGCCGTTCTGATAAGAACGCGGCAGATAACGGAATACCTGCTTGATCGCTTCCAGAGCCGCCGAATTGGTGAAGTTGGTAGCCATTACCGAAACATAGGCTTCAACCGCATGCACCAGAGCGTCAAAGCCGGAAGCGGCCGTCAGTCCCTTGGGCATATGGTCAACGAAATTGGCGTCGATAATCGCCATATTCGGTGTCAGCGCATAATCGGCGATTGCGTATTTTACATGGGTTTCGTCATCGGTGATGATTGCAAACGGCGTCACTTCGGAACCGGTGCCCGAGGTGGTCGGGATGGCAACCATCATCGCCTTTTTGCCCAGTTCGGGAATAGCGCAGATACGTTTGCGGATATCCATAAAACGCATGGAAATGTCTTCAAAGTTAACCTCCGGATGCTCGTACATCAGCCAGATGATTTTGGCCGCGTCCATCGGCGAGCCGCCGCCCAAAGCAATGAACACGTCGGGCTGGTACGGACGAACCATGGTCAGCGCTTCGTCAATCGTCGACAAAGTAGGATCCGGCTTGACGTCAAAGAATATCTGGTAGTCGATATTCATTTCTTCCAGAACTCTGGTTACGTTGTTAACGGTGCCGGAATCGAACAAATAGCGGTCGGTGACGATAAAGGCGCGTTTTTTGCCTTCCAGCTCGCGCAGCGCCTGATCGACGGCTCCGCGTTTGAAATAAATTTTCGGGGGAACCCGGAACCACAGCATGTTTTCTCTCCTTTCGGCAACGGTTTTGTAATTCAGCAAATGTTTGACGCCGACGTTTTCGCTGACGGAGTTTCCGCCCCAGGAACCGCAGCCGAGCGTCAGTGAAGGCTCCAGCTTGAAGTTGAACAGGTCGCCGATGCCGCCCTGCGAAGACGGAGAATTGATCAGCAGCCGGCCGGTCGGAAGTTTGGTGGCAAAATAGTCGATCCGTTCCTGCGAACGGCTGTCGGTATAAAGTACCGAAGTATGGCCGACGCCGCCCAAATTGACCAGCTCCAGCGCCATATCTGTCGCCCGGTTAAAGTTGTCAGCTTTATACAGCGCCAGAATCGGCGACAGTTTTTCATGCGCAAACGGGTTGGCACGGTCGGTCGAAGTTTCTTCGCTGACCAGCACTTTGGCATGCGCGGGAACATCAAAACCGGCCAGTTTGGCAATGGTTGCCGCGCTTTGACCGACGATTGCCGGATTGACCGTCATTTTTTCCGTCAGAATGATTTTCGAAAGCTTTTCCGCCTCGTCTTTGCTTAAGATATAGGCGCCGCGGAACTGCATTTCCTTCTTCACTTTTTCATAAACGTCCTTTACCGCGACAACCGACTGTTCGGAAGCGCAGATCATGCCGTTGTCAAAAGTTTTGGACATCAGAATATAGGAAACGGCCATTTCCACATCCGCGGTCTCGTCAATAACCGCCGGAGTATTGCCGGCGCCTACGCCCAAAGCCGGTTTGCCGCTGGAATATGCGGCTTTGACCATGCCCGGCCCGCCGGTGGCAAGAATGGAATCGACCAGCGGGTGAGCCATCAGCATATCTGTCAGCTCCAGAGACGGTTCGTCGATCCAGGCGATAATGTCTTTCGGCGCACCGGCAGCAACCGCCGCGTCGCGAATCAGCCGGGCAGCGGCAATGGTCGACTTTTTGGCGCGCGGATGCGGGGAAAAGATAATTGCATTGCGGGTTTTCAGGCAAATCAACGATTTGAAAATGGCAGTCGAAGTGGGGTTGGTGGTCGGGATAATGCCGGCAATCACACCGAGCGGTTCGGCCACGATTTTGGTGCCGTTGGTGCGGTCGGATCTGATCACGCCGCAGGTCTTTTCATTTTTGTATTTGTTGTAAATATACTCGGCAGCAAAATGGTTTTTAATGATTTTGTCTTCGACAATTCCCATTCCGGTATCTTCCACCGCCATTTTGGCCAGCGGAATCCGCGCCTTGTCGGCAGCCGTCGCCGCCGCTTTGAAAATGGCATTCACCTGTGTCTGGGAAAAAGTTGCAAATTCCTTCTGCGCGCGTTTTACCCTTTTGATGAGGTTTTCCAGGGCTTCAGCGGTGCCGACAACCTCTTCCGCCGGTTCCGGCGCAATTTGCGTATCTTTATCAGCCTTATTCATCATTATCTCCTAAAGGTTATTTTTCTGCCGAAGGATAGTACAGACAATTGGTAATTTTTTTATTAATTTTTACCGGCACATTTTATTTTCGGCACAGCCAGACAATATTGTCGTCATATTCCGCCGGCCCCCTGACGGCTCTTATTTTGCGCGGCAAATCACCGCCCTTGACAGCTTCTGCACGAAAACCGGCATCTTCGATGCACTCCCTGATATCGGCGCCGAAAATCCGCAGATGATCAAATTGTCCGTAATAAAAAATTTTTTCGACCATTGATGCCGCCGGTTCCCCTTCAAACGTGCGGGAAAAACGCCACAATGTCGGAACGGTCAGAACAAGCAGCCCGTCTTCCCTCAAAACCCGGTAAACTTCCCTAAGCGCTTTATGCCAATCTTCGACATGCTCCAGAACATGGTTACAGATAACAACGTCATATTGCCGGTCCGCACAGTCAATATTCTGAATGTCGTATTTCAATTCCGCGCCGCCGTACGGATCGGCGGTCTGATATTTTATTCCGAGACGGTCAAGCCACCGGTGTTCGGCGCTGCGCATGCCGAAAATGAGAATCTTTTTGTTTTGCAGCTCTTCCCGCCGACGGTTGAAATAGCGGGCAATGATCCGGTGCCGGGGCAGCGAATAACATTTCGGACAAATCGTGTTTTTGTTGTACCCGGGATAAAGACAGGGATTGTATTTAAAACCGGGATAATTAAAATCGGCAAAACGTTTAACCCTTCCGCCGCAACACGGACAGCGGCAGCCGCGGCGGAAACAAAAAATATCCGTCAGCCGGTCTTTAAACGCCTTCAAGCATTTGGCGGCAGAAAAATACATTGCGGCCCTGTCAAAATACACGGCCGCAACAAACGGCAGATATCCCAGCCTCGGAAAACATCCCGAACAACCGGGGGCAAATTCCGTCAGCGAAAAGCGACGGGATTTCAGAATATGTTCCAAACCGTCCGTTTGTCCGGGGAAATTCTTATACAAGTAATAATTCCAGACAATTTCAATAAACAGCAGGTCGTTTCGGCCTCTGCGATCAGGCGTTTTGGCCCGCAACGCCTTCAGTTCCGCCAGCATGTTGTCATAAAACGCCATTTTGTCGGTATGCTTCATTTTCCTCTCCCTTCGCTACGGCACGCTTTACCGTGCCGAACTTTAACGATCCTTTTTTTGTATTGCTTCGGGAAACGACACGAACATTGTCAACTTTTTGAAAAAAAATATTTTTCTTGCCTGATGATAAAAAAAGTCATACGATTTGTCCGGCGCAAAAAAAGGATCCTTTTTCCGCGGCAGTTGTATATGGGGAACAAGATACGGCAGGAATTTTTGCAACCCATTAATTTTCCTATATTTTATAAAAAAAATGCAGAAAAACAAAATTTCTGCTGGACAATAAAAGAAATATCCATTATAAACCTTTTCAGCAATCAATGCTCGGGTAGCTCAGTTGGTAGAGCAGAGGACTGAAAATCCTCGTGTCGGCGGTTCGATCCCGTCCCCGAGCACCACTTAAAAAGCCCTCTTTCGAGGACTTTTTAAGTTTTAAACTTTCGACGCCCGTTTTACCGTTTTCAGCAGATACCGCAAGCGGCGCCGCCCCCTTGCCGATAAATTCAGTCAGCTTCAGCATCAGGTAAAGTTTCCTTAGCGAGGAGGAAGTACATTTTCCTAACGGAACTGTCAAACGGAATACGTTATGCCTCATGAAAATTGACGAAGCAGAACATATCAGCGACATGGTGGTTGAACTCCTCAAACAGGAAAGAATTCACCGGGGTATCAGCCAGTACAAACTGGCCAAAGAGTGTGGATTGAGCAAAACCTCGATTGCCTTTATTGAGCGTTTTGAAAACAAACCCACTCTTCGCACGTTGTTGATGATTTCCGATTGTCTGCAAGTCGATTTGGGTGACGTGTTGAAAACAGTCCCCCAAAAACAACCTGCCGCCAACCCCCCGGCATTTGACGCAAAATGTTTTGAAGCCCCGTTTGCAGACGGGGCTTCATTCTTCAGAACAAACGCTAAAAACGGAAATAAATAAACGGATTGTAGGTTGAAGCCGCCATTGCCGCCGAGGACAGCAGAAACAGCACGATCAGCCAGACGTTTACCGCTCCGCGCAGAAACTTGCGGCGGTATTCGATGCTGAGGATTCCCTTAAACACGGGCAGTGCGCAGACAATACCGGCAACAAAAGCCATAATCTCTACATTGTCGATATAGTAAGACAATTCATAAAGCGGTTTGCCCTCCGACATCATACCGGTCATATTTTTGAGGTATTGAGCGGCATAGGAGAGGCTCTCCGAACGAAACAGAACCCAGCCGACAATGACAACCGCAAGCGCATATACGTGATGAACCGCACGCAGGACATATCCCCCTTCACTACGGTGCCACCCCGTCGCTTTCTCTATTATTATGAACAAACCGTGCCATAACCCCCAGATCACAAACGTCCATTCCGCTCCGTGCCACAGACCCGTCGCCAAAAACACTATAAACAGGTTCACATACATACGCCATTTTTCAACCCGGTTCCCTCCGAGCGGTATATACAAATACTCCCTAAACCATGTCGACAACGATATGTGCCACCGACGCCAGAACTCCGTAATCGAACGCGATATGTACGGATAATTGAAGTTCTCCAAAAAACGAAATCCGAATATCATCCCCAAACCGATCGCCATGTCCGAATAACCGCTGAAATCGTAAAACAGCTGCAGACTGTACGCCAACGCTCCCGTCCACGCCGTCAACGCGTCAAACTGTTCGACAGGCTGCATAAATATCTTGTCCGCTACCGAGCCCAGCGTGTTGGCTATCAGCATCTTCTTCGACAAACCGATAATAAAGCGCTTCACACCGTAACTGACCTTCTCAAACGTAACTTCCCTATACTCTATCTGATCCGAAACGTCGTGATACTTTACTATCGGACCCGCTACCAGCTGCGGAAACAACGTGATGTAAAGCGACAATTTGTACAAATCCTTCTGTACCGGACTGTCCCCGCGGTAGACGTCCAGAAGATACGACATCGCCTGAAACGTGTAAAACGATATCCCTATCGGCATGATGACTTCGATAAACTTAATATCCAGCGAAAACAATCCGTTGATGTTCTCCGCTACAAAATTGAAATATTTGAAGTAACACAGAAAACTTAAATCCAACACTATCGTCACCACTGCTATCGGAAGCTTCCAGGCCCGGTACCGGTCAAGCAACAGCGCTCCCGTATAGTTGAGCACTATCGTCATGATCATTACCGCAAGATAGTTCGGTTCTCCCCAACCGTAAAATATTATGCTGGCCAGCAACAGAAGACAATTACGGGTTTCCGGCCGGACAAAAAAGTAGGCAATGCAGACAAGCGGCAGGAAAATATAAACGAATGTCATTGATGAAAACAGCATCTTTTTTTAATCCTCATTGAATTTCACAAAGCCGGGAATATTAGAAATAGTGAAGCAGAAAACCAGAATGTCCGGCTTATATTCGAGAATCTCCCGCTTGTAGCGTTTCATGATTTTTTTCTCTTCGGCCACGGGCACGATCGGGCTGTTGTTGGTACGGAAATATTTCAGCTCCGAGAAATTCTGCGGCAAGAACTGCAGCAGGTTTTCGCTCATGCTGGTACCGATAAGCATCACCCGCAGCCCGTTGCCGTCCGGGTTATGATAATGCTTGGTCATTTCGGTATCGTTGACGTCTTCGGCAAGAACCTTTTTCGGGTTATAATACTTGTATTCGACATCCAACAGTTTGTCTTCGGGATATTTGACGTTCATCTGAACAAAGGTTTGTCCCAGGGTGAAATCTTCGCGATCCCAGTCACCGCGAACCCGGCGTTTGTAAAAAATGTCATAGGCGTCTTCACCGACCGCCCCGGCCGCGGGAAAATCTTTTGCAATCGTCTGCATCAGCTTGCGATAGCCGAGATAAGCGCCCCACTCCGTCCAATGATGTTCGGTCTTGAAAAAGACGAAGTTTTCCTTTGCGCCTTCCTGCAGCTCGGCCAGCGGATAAACCACGGGAAACGGCAATTCCGACATCATTCTTTTGATCGTTCCTTCGTTTTGGATTCCGCGAACCTTGTAATAAGGCTCTGCCGCCTTGGCATAAATGTCAATTTTGCCCGGCACCATCAGCATATAGGTTTTGATTCCCTGCCTGCGGAAAAAACGTCCGGCGGCGCTCAATTCCCGCAAAACGCGGTCTTCCGTCTGCCGGGACAGCTTCCGGATCTTTAACTGTTCGTTGTTAAAGAGCCAATGGGTCTTTTTGTTGAAAAAAGCGACCTTGTTGTTGATACGGCTGTTTAAAAGCATTTCCAGGCCGGAATAAAACGAGATGACCGCTTCCCGATAATTAAAGCGATCGTTAAACCAGGCCTCAAAATCCTGTCCGAAACGGTTATTCAGCCCTTGGTCGGAAAACAGCGGAACGTAGGCCGCCAGCCGCCGGTTTTCCTGAACGGACTTTTCTTCACGGCTGATTTTTGAGGCCGGCACCAGCAGGAGAAAGAAAAAAACGCAGACGAAAACGATGTCAATGCGGCTGCCGTGTTCCAGCAGTTTGAATCTGGACACGTAAGCCACCAAACCGTAAGCAAGCAGAAAAGAAACAACCGTCACCGTAAACAGCATGCAGAAATTGATGCCGTATTCTTTAAGATCGGCAAAAGCAAAACGATGACGACGCGCTTCAAACGCCAGTCGAAGCGTTTCACCTTTTTTTATTTTCGTCGTATATTCGTAAGGGTGCATGACGGAAAATGCCCGTTCCCCGCGGAACATCTCCCGGCCGTTAATTTTCAGGCCGCGGAAATCGGTTCGCGTAATCCGGCCGTCCCTGACCGGGCTTTTCAAAACAATTTTAACCTCTCCGTCGGCGGCAGCCTGCGCCGTCAGTTCATACGCACGCCATTTGGATTTCAGGCCGCCTTCAATTGCATAACAGCCGGACTTTTCCGTTCCTGCCGGACAGCGGTCGGAAGAAAAACGGAGCATGGACATCTTTGAAAATGTCAATCTGTTGTCTTTCCCGCCGGTTTTTAACAGGTCGAGCCGTACGGTTTTGTTGTTCCTGCTGTTTATAATCCCCGTCCATATGCCGCCGACGGAATACAGCGGCTGTGCCAGCGCCGCCAAAACTGCCGTCAAAACGACGGTGACGATCAAACGTCGATATCCCATAGTCTGTTCCTGATAGTTATGAATTTTAGATTCTGCTTAACCGAAAAGAGCTTCGGTTTCAAATGCTTTTTGATTTTTGTTCACTATTTTTGGCAGAAAAAAACGCTTTCTTCGCCAAATAATGTGAAAAAAACTTTATCGTTCTTCGTTTTTCCGACAATGCAGCGCGACGCTTTCGGCCGTAATCTGCCGGTAAATTTCCCGGCCGTTAGTTTCCATTACCCGGAACAGCCGACGGCTTTCCGCGGTATCCGCCGCCAGATTTTCAATTGAGGGAATCGGTTCAGACGCCGTCATAACGCCGTTGATCAGCACCTTTGCCGCCAGCGTTGCCAACGCCTGCCCTTCCCGACTCATTTCCGGCGAGGGATGAAAACCCCAGAAATTATGCTGATCCATATCTTTGCCCATACTGCCGACAAGAAAAAGGCTGCCTTGCCGGCCGGGGAAATAGCAAGGGGGAATTTCCCGCCGGGCGTTGATTTTCCGTATCGCCGCTTCAAAATTGTTGTAGTGGCTCACTTCGTCATCCAAAACCGAAGCAAAAGACACAAACGTCGACTGCGACTGACCGAGCGGACAATACGGCGACTGCGCCATTATCAGCAGCTGTTTCTGCACCTGCCGCCGCTCTGCCGGCGTATAGCCCAGTTCTTTCATTTTCTCCTGCATCATCTCTTCCAGCCTGAGTGCCGTATAGGCGCCGTGACAGTGAGCAACGATGTTTAAACGCCGGACGCGCAAAGCCGCCTCGTCCGCGCTCAGACGCCGTCGGCCGCGGTCGGTTGAAATCCGCGGCAAAAGAAACTTGTCGAAAATTTCCCCGACATACTTCGGATCCGTCGTTTCCGGCGAAAGCTCCCGATCAATGCGGATATTGCGGCCGTATTTTTCCATTTGTCTTCGACGGGCGAAACCGACGTTCATAAAATCGCCGAAATCGTATACCACGCCGTAAACTGCCGCTTTCTCATGCAAACCGTGTTCTTTCAGCAGCCGGTAAACGTCGCCGAGATATCCGTTCAGCGCCTTTTCGCTTCTGGTGCCGTCGCCGCCCAGCAGCAAGACGCCGAGTTCGCCGGCATCTATCGTTTCCACTCTCTGCAAACCGAATTCGTTGTCCGCACTTTTCTCCACCCGGCGGCAAAACGACACGCGACTGCAAAGGTTGCCATAGTCGCCGAGCAGCCGCCAGGCGGTTTTGCGTGAAACCGTATCGTTGGCGGCATTTTGCAACCCCGTTCGCATCACCGTTTCCAATTCCCGTTTATCGTCCGCTGCTGCCATCATTTCTCCGACCGCTTTATAAGCCGCGGTAAGCGAAGCCGGCGTATTGTCTCCCTTTTGCAGATACGAAGACAAAAGCCCGATGACTCGTCCGCGTTCTCCGGCATCAAACAGACCGATCTGTCCGAGATTGGAATAAAAGGCGTCATAGCTTTGCGGTTTCAACAACCGGGGAGTTTCCAACAGGGAAAAAATCTGCTCTTTCAGCGCCGGGTGGCGTGAATAAATCTGCCCCAGCGAGCGATAGAGGACGCGGGAAAAATCTTCTTTTTCCTCTGCCGGACGGAAAGCAGAATCGAGCATTGCCGCCGCTTCTCGGTCCGAAGCGCACAAAAGCGCGGCTTTTGCCGCCGCAGCCGCCGAATAAACACAATTTGCCTCAATTTTCGCCAATCCGGCTTCCGCCTCCGGAAACAAAGCTGCCGACAGTTCCGGTCGCCCGCTTAACAAATCGGGCATCAGATAATAGGCAAAAGACGGACAGCGTTTAAAAGCGTGAACGACGTTTTTGACAACGTCTTCCGCCGGCAAATTGAGTGCCGCAGCGTTAAAAACGCGCGCCGCCGCCGGCCGAATATCGGCATTAAAACCTTTGTCCGCAGCCGTCTGTACCACGATCGGCAGCACATAATGCGAGAATTCGGGATATTCTTTGACGACTTCTTCCATCGTTTTGTATGCCGCGGCAAAATCTTCAAAATCGCGATTGTCGTCGTCCGCTATCGCCGACAGCTGCCCTAAGGCTTCACTTTTAAGCATTTGCTTCTCCATTTGAAACATTTTTTATGTTTTATCATAAAAAAATTTTTTGTCCATATCGGTTCGGCATCGCAAACAAAAAGCCCCTCCGCACAAAGCGGAAGGGCTTTTCGTTTCAGTTTCGAGGCTACCAAAGTTCCAGCGCCTCTCTCGGGGTCGGATAGTTTCCCCGCGTCAGTCTGTCCCCGATTTCCGGCGTATAAACGTATTCGCCGTCGATCGTATAAACAGAGCCGACGTCAATCCCCTTATACGAGAACATCGGAAAATCGAGCAGTTCGCCGATTGCCAAATCCCCGTACCAAAGCAGCTGCAAAACGTAAAAATACTGTTTCGGCTCGTTACCGGTCGGATAAACCGAACCGTCGGCCTTTTGCAGCAGCAGCCATTTGCCGGCACCGGTCAGATCGCCTTCGTTAACCTTTTGCAGGAACGTCGAACGGACAAAACCGGCCTTGCCCATACGCATGGCGGCAAGCGTAACCACCGCCATCTGTTGTTTGCTCAAAACAACCTCCGGGTTGAGATGGCCAACGACGAGCGGCTTCCAGTCGCGGGCAACGACGTCAACGGCCTGATCATAGGTCATGCCTTCAAAATCGAAGTCCCTGACCGGCCGGTCGTTGATAAACTTGAAGCCCACCAAAGCACGCGGACAGTCATCGGAAACTTTTTCCTGTACGCCGTCGAGATAGGCGCGCGCCACGATGACTTCGTCAAACGCCCGGTCATATACGACCGTCGGTTCGCCCTCTCCCTCGTCTTCGGCGGACGAGCAACTGCGCCAGGTGCCGATCAGCGCAACCAACAGCGACAGCAGCAAAAGCCACCACATCCATCGATCGCTCCGGCCTTGCTCCGGCGTTTCCCGTTCCGGCGACGGCGTTTCGGCAGTCTCGGAAGCAGGTTCAGTCTTCGGTTTGCGTTTACACATCCGGCAAAGTCCGAACCACAGGGCAGCCGTTCGGAGAGCAATCGCCGAACCCAGGGGGTTCAACCGTTTAAACAGCCAGACCGCACCCAGATACAGCCCCTTTCCGACATAGAAAAGCAAGAGGAAAGGAACGATAACCAGGCCAAGCAGCAGTTTTGCCGCCGTAAACAAATCGTAGCGTACGGAGAATTCCCCATGCCACCATTGACCGCCAGGGGTCTTTACTGAAAAAATGTTCTTCATAAAAAACAGTTTTTATTTTGTTAAACAAAGATTTTTTGCAAAAGCCTTCGTGTTTCCGCGGATTTCACCGTCATCGAAAAACGAGTCAATCCGCTGCTGCCTTTATACAAAGAAACAGGCCAAATAATTCCACACAATAACTTTTTCAACTGTTTTTCAGTGTAATACGGTTTGCCGGCAGCGTCAACAGGAATTTGTCAAATTTTGGCAGTTTATGATTTTTTATTCTGTCTGTTCCGCCGGGTGTTCAGATTCATATTTCCGGCACAATTCCCATTCCATCTGATAGTTGGTCAGGTTGTCCAGCTTATCCTGTTCTTTTTCCAGCACCTTTTCAAAGGTCGTGATCAGCGGGCCAAGTCTGGCCTGATAGTACTTCATCAGTTCTTCGGCTCCGTCTTCTCCCTGTTCCGGCGAAGAAACCTTGACCGCCTTGACGTCGCGCACCGCCTTTTGCAGTTCGTCGCTGATCAGCGGCAGAAAATATTCCAGCACCAGTTTGTTGATGCGCTGATGCACCTGCTCGTGACGGATCACTACCGAAAAGCGGCAGCTGTCCTTGTCAAGATCTTTGGAAACATATATTTCCGGCTCTCTGAAACCGAAAAAAAATTCCACTTCCGCCGGCAAAACGCAGGTGGCGCCGGCATCAAGCCGCCGCACGGTATATCGCCGCAAGCGGAAAGAACTGCGGGTGCCGACACGCGCCAGCCCGTCGACAAAAAAGCCCTTTTCCGCACCGGAAGCCTTGGCGGTAATCTCGTCCGTCGAAAGATTAAAGTCGTGAACCAGCTGTCCGTAAGAGGTTTTGAAGGTAACCGCCGGCATTGGATTGAGCGCGTTGCAGGAAATGAATTCGCCGTAACTCCAGGCATCTGCCCGGGAACTGCCGGCAAGCAGGGAAAACACCGCAAAAATCAAAGCTTTCTTCATCGTTTCTTCCATTGTTCTTTTTTGATAACAATATTTTTACCATTAATTGATTAATATAAATTTAGCGTCAAATTAATTTTCGGGGAAAAAGACATGAAACAACTGCTGAACGCCGTCTTCGTAATCTGCTGCGCGGCCCTTCCCTGCCGGGCGGGGGAAAACCCGCCGGAAGCGGAATATGCCAGACTCGGCAACGCGGCCGCGGCGGAAATGCTGACCCGTTTCGACAATATGGAAAAGCCGAAGTTTCAACGCGCTTACGATGATTATCTCAACGATCTGAAAATTATTGCCGAAACCGGCCGTGCGCAAGACAACCGGGAACTGTTCAACGACCTGCTGAAAATGAACAGCGAAGAGGAATTCGTCTATTCGCAGACCAAAGGGCACATCCGGGCGGGCTTCGGCCAGCTGATGCGGCCCCGATCCCGTTAAAGTGTCCGCGCACGGATTTTTAAAATCGGCGAAAAATCGGCATTTCTGCCCGTTTTTATGCTTTTTTTACCCCAAAATAAGCAATTTTTGAATATTTTTGTTGTTTTTATGTCAAAGGTGGTTTATGAATCTGCTCTGACCAACCTAATTGTTTTTTAACTGCAAACAAAGTGAGAATCTAAAAAATGTCTGATCCCATTGATACCAAAATTGTCAGCAGACTGGCAGCCATCCTCAAGATGAACGATCTGGCCGAACTGGAATACGAAACCGAAACCTGCCGGATTTCCCTGATTAAATCGCATGCGCCGCTGCCGCCCGCGCCGGCGCCCTTTACCCCTGCTCCGGCTCCGGTTCCCGCCGCTCCCGCCGTTGCTGCCGAAACGCCTGCCGTCGCCGCGCCGGCTGCCGACAATGCCGCCGATCTGTCCAAACTGCCGGGCTGCGTCAAGTCTCCGATGGTCGGCGTCGTCTATCTGTCAAGCGATCCGAACACCCCCAACTACGTTAAAATCGGCGATACCGTTGCTCAGGGCGATACCGTCTGCCTGATTGAGGCGATGAAAACCTTTAACCCGGTTAAAGCCCACACCGCCGGCAAAGTTACCAAGATTCTGGTTGAAAGCGGCGATCCGGTCGAATACGGCGAACCTCTGATCGTGATTGAATAAGCCATTTTTAGCTTAAAGGAAAATGTTATGTTTGAAAAAGTACTGATTGCCAACCGCGGAGAGATCGCCCTGCGCATTCATCGCGCCTGCCGCGAAATGGGCATCCGCACCGTGGCGGTGCATTCCGAAGCCGACGCCAACGCCATGCACGTCCGTCTGGCGGACGAAGCCGTCTGCATCGGTCCGGCCCGTTCAATCGACTCCTACCTTAACAAGTCGGCGATTATTTCCGCCGCTCTGGTCACCGGCGCGGACGCCATTCACCCCGGTTTCGGCTTCCTTTCCGAAAACGCGGACTTTGCCGAAATGGTCGAGGAACACGGCATCACCTTCATCGGCCCGACCGCGGCGCAAATGCGCAAAATGGGCGACAAAATCACCGCCCGCCAGGCAGCGATCGAAGCCGGCATTCCGGTCACCCCGGGTTCTCCTTCTCTCGACACTTTGGAAGACGCCAAAAAATGGGCGCATGAAATCGGTTATCCCGTCATTATCAAAGCCAAAGACGGCGGCGGCGGTAAGGGCATGAAAGTCGCCTTCGGCGACGACGACATCAAGGAGGCCTATACCATGGCCCGTGCGGAAGCCAAAGCGGCCTTCCCGACCGATGTGGTTTATATGGAAAAATACCTGCAAAAGCCGCGCCATATTGAAATGCAGATTCTGGCCGACAAATACGGCAACGTGGTTCACTTGGGCGAACGCGACTGTTCCATTCAGCGCAACAACCAGAAAGTGATCGAAGAATCGCCCTCGCCGGCCTTAAACCAGGCGCAGCGGGAAGAAATCGGTGAAATCGTCCGCAAGGCAATTGCCCAAATCGGTTATTTCAATGCCGGAACGCTGGAATTTCTGTATGAAGACGGCAAATTCTATTTTCTGGAGATGAATCCCCGCCTGCAGGTCGAACATCCGGTAACCGAAGCCGTCAGCGGCATTGACATCGTCCGCGAACAAATCCGCATTGCCAGCGGCGCCGCGCTCGGCTTTGAACAAAAGGACATCAAGTTCAACGGTCATGCAATCGAATGCCGGATCAACGCCGAAAACCCGGAGACTTTCACTCCCTGCCCGGGTAAAATTACCGAATGGCATGCGCCGGGCGGCCTCGGCGTACGGGTGGATTCCGAAATTTATTCGGGTTACGCCATCCCGCCGTTTTATGACAGCATGATCGCCAAGCTGATCGTACACGCGCCGACCCGCAACGCCGCCATCATGCGCATGCGCCGGGCGTTGGAAGAATTTGTCATTGAAGGCGTGCAGACGACCATTCCGCTGCATCAGGAAATCATTTCCCAGCAGGAATATATCGACGGCATGTACAACATCCATTGGCTTGAACATTACATGAAAGCCAAACAGGAGAAAAAACAGACGTCCTAGATATTTCCTCCGGTAAACCGGGAGCAGTCTGTCAGGCATCAAAACCAAAACTCCCCGTCGGAACGGGGAGTTTTTGTGTAAAAAAAATCCCAAGCTATGCCGAGAAATATTTTTGCGTTTTGAACGCTGCCTGCTACGCATCATCAAAAGACGGACATTTTCCCTCAACTTAACTACGCATGGGCAAACCGTGTTTGAGCGTCACCCGTAAAAAATCGCCCTTCCTTCGGGGGGAAAAGCCTGTATTGGCAATACCGTCAAAGCCGGAAGCCGCTAATTTTCCGTAGCCGTCACAGAGAAATAAAACTCGGCGAACCGTAAAAAAAGCACTTCGTTCTGCCTGCAAGTCAGGCATGCAAACAAATCCGGTTAAGTATCACCCGTAAAAAACAGGCCGACCTACGAGAGAAAAAGCTTGCCGGCCAACCGAACGGGACAACTTCTCATAACTAAACCCGGACGGATGATATCCATTATTTGGTCAGAGGAACCTGCAGTTTAAGAATAAAATTCAGCCTTTCGAAGAAGATCCCGTTTTTTCCTTTTGTTTTTTCAGTCTTTTTCTATTGACGACGATGCTTTTTCTCCTTACTCCGTTTCCTCTTTGTTTTCCTCTTCCCCCGACAGTTCCTCGTCTTCTCCCCTGCTTCGCGGATCAAAAAAACGTCCGTCACGTCGACGATCCGCATGGTAACCGGGATCAAACGGAATAAGGTCTATCTTTGGGTTATAAAAATTGTACAGTTTGTTATAAATGTCCCAGTTAAAAGTTTGTCCTATTTCAACTTTATCGATTTTTTGCCGGGAGTACCCCGTTTGGTTCGGCAACGCTCTCTAATCTCAATGACAGTTTTTTCCGACAACGGTAAAATTCCCTTCCCTGTTGTCTTTTCAGTATTCTTCTGATCGGCATGGTAAACTCTCCAACCCGGTTAAAACAAAACTCCCCCTGAAGACTCAAGACGACGGGATTGCCGTATGGCCATAAGCTCTCTGCCCCCGGCCCGGCCGGGAGTTTTCGGAATACAAAAAACCTCCCGTTTTCGGGAGGTTGACGGACAAGGAAAATCACTTATCGGGAAAAGCCGCCAGATCATCGGCAATCATCCGATAAAAGGCCGCATCTTCTTCGCTTGCGGCGTTTTCCAGTCTGTCTGCTGCTTCTTCCTGCGTAACATCTTTACGGGCAAGCGCCTTTTCGGCTGAAATCACGCAGACATTATCGACAATCTGAGCCACGCCGCTGCCGACAAAAAACTTTTCTTCCGCCTTGCCGGCCTCGTTTAAAAGCTGAACAATGCCCGGTTCCAGCCGGACGATGCTCGGCGCGCGGCCGGCAATCACGGTCAGGTTGTCCGGGCAGCCCGGCAGCACGATCCCGGCATACATTCCGCTTTTTATCGTTTTGTCGGGCCTTGCCAGCACCAGTTTGACTTTTTCCGCCATTTGATTCCTCTTCTATTCGCCGCCTTTTTTCATTTTTTCCGCTTTTTCCAAAGCCTGTTCAATGGTGCCGACCATATAAAAGGCCTGTTCGGGAACGTCGTCGTGCTTGCCTTCGAGGATTTCCTTAAAGCCCTTAATGGTATCTTCCAGCTTGACAAACTCGCCTTTGGTGCCGGTAAACACCTCGGCGACAAAAAACGGCTGCGACAAAAAGCGCTGGATCTTGCGGGCACGGGAAACCGTCAGTCGGTCTTCGTCGGAAAGTTCGTCCATGCCCAGAATGGCGATAATATCCTGCAGCGATTTATATTTCTGCAAAATTTCCTGTACGCCGCGAGCTACCCGATAGTGTTCTTCGCCGACAACCGACGGCGACAGCACGCGGCTGGTGGAATCGAGCGGATCGACCGCCGGATAAATGCCCAGCTCGGAAATGCTGCGGCTCAGCACGGTGGTGGCGTCCAGGTGGGCAAAAGTGGTGGCCGGCGCCGGGTCGGTCAGGTCGTCGGCCGGTACGTAAACCGCCTGCACCGAGGTAATTGACCCGTTTTTGGTCGAGGTGATGCGTTCCTGCATGGCGCCCATGTCGGTACCCAAAGTCGGCTGATAGCCGACGGCCGAAGGAATGCGCCCCAAAAGCGCGGAAATTTCCGATCCCGCCTGAGTAAAACGGAAAATGTTGTCAACGAAAAACAACACGTCCTGATGCTCCACGTCGCGAAAATATTCGGCTTCCGTCAGGCCGCTCAAAGCCACGCGGGCGCGCGCCCCCGGCGGTTCGTTCATCTGTCCGTAGACAAGCACGGTTTTGGAGTTGCCGCCTTTTATGTCGATAACTCCGGACTGGATCATTTCGTTATACAGGTCGTTGCCCTCGCGGGTGCGCTCGCCGACCCCGGCAAAAACCGAATAGCCGCCGTGGCCTTTGGCGATGTTGTTGATCAGTTCCATGATCAGAACCGTTTTGCCTACTCCGGCGCCGCCGAAAAGGCCGATCTTGCCGCCTTTGGCATAGGGTTCCAGCAGGTCGATGACCTTGATGCCGGTGGTGAGAATTTCCGTTTCCGTCGATTGTTCGGTAAAAGACGGCGCTTCCCGGTGAATGGAAAAATAATCCCTGGCTTCGACTTTGCCGCGGCCGTCCACCGGATCGCCGGTCACGTTGATGATGCGGCCGAGCAGTCCCGGCCCGACCGGCACCTCGATCGGCTTGCCGGTGTTCTTCACCGGCTGGCCGCGGGTCAGACCGTCGGTCGTGTCCATGGCAATGGTACGAACCACGCCTTCGCCCAGCTGCTGCTCCACCTCAAGCACCAGCCTTTTGCCCTGATTGTCGCATTCAAGCGCGGTATAGATGTTCGGCAGGTCGTCCAGACTGTCAAACTTGACGTCGACAACGGCGCCCATCACCTGAAAAATATGTCCCGGCTGTTCTGTTTTTTCGCTCATCAAACACTCCTTAATCCTGCTCTAAATTGCCTCGGCGCCGGCAATAATTTCCACCAGTTCGGTGGTGATCGCCGTCTGCCGCATGCGGTTATACCTCAGCGTCAAACGGGAAATCATATCGCCGGCGTTGCGGGTCGCGTTGTCCATCGAAGCCTGGGAATTTATCATAATGTCAAAAACCGCTTCTTTGAAAACCAGCGGCATCAGTTGTGCAAGCAGCAGCCCGCTTTCCGGCTCGCTTTCAAAAAAGGCGCCGCCGCTCATCTCACCCGGCAGTTCGTCCGTCAGCATTTCCGGCGTCAGCGGCAGAATCTGCCGGCTTTTGACGTCGCGGCTCATCGCCGAACGGAAATGGCTGTAAACGACTTCGCAGACGTCGATTTCTTTTAAGCCGAACATCGTCAGCACTTCGGCCGCGAGCGCTTCCGCCTCTTCGTAGTCAACGCCCCGGTTGGCGGCAGACTCCGCCGAGCGGACGATTTCGTCCGCATAATGACGCTTGAGCGCATTGTACCCGCGGGTGCCGAGAGTGATGATTTTAACCTCTTTTCCCGCCGCTTTCAGCTCCTCGATCCGGTTCATCGCCGTCCTCGCAATCATGGCGTTGTAACTGCCGCACAGGCCGCGGTCGGAAGAAAGCACTACCAAAAGGTATTTTTTATCCTCGCCGCTGCTTTTCGCCATACGAAGCGCCAGGTGCGCCCGGCCGCGGCATAGAGGTTGTCGCGATACGCCGCGCTTTTGTCCAGCACGTCCTGAGCGCGGCGCAGGCGGGAAGCGGCAACCATTTTCATCGCCGAAGTGATTTTTTCGGTCGATTTGATCGCCTCTATCCGTCCGCGTAACTCTTTTAACCCTGCCATTTTGCTTTCCTATGCCGCCTTTTGCCGCTTGTCGGCAAGATAGTTGTCGGTAAACGCGGCGTAAAAATCGCCGATTTTCTTGTCCAGTTCCTCGGAAATGACTTTTTTCTCGTCGATTTCCCGCAGGAAGTCCTCATGGGCGGCGCGGATTTCCGCCAGCGCCCGGTTTTCAAAATCCGCCGTTTCGCTCACCTCAATCTTGTCGAGATAGCCGCGGACGCCGGCAAAAATGGCAACCACTTCTTCCACCACCGGCATCGGATGATAAACCGGCTGCTTCAACAGCTCCGTCAGTCGTTCGCCGCGGGAAATCAGCCGTTTGGTCGAAGCGTCCATGTCGGAAGCAAATTTGGCAAAGGAAGCCATTTCCCGGTATTGCGCCAGTTCCAGCTTGATTTTGCCGGCCACCTGCTTCATCGCTTTGATCTGCGCGGCAGACCCTACCCGGCTGACCGAGATGCCGACGTTGACGGCTGGCCGCACGCCCTGATAAAACAACGAGGTTTCGAGGAATATCTGGCCGTCGGTAATGGAGATGACGTTGGTCGGGATGTA
>OGMF01001480.1_pt1 | contig 22512 bp, 19 predicted proteins | sample 1572921 | NCBI WGS metagenome assembly OGMF01 (sample SAMEA2581919, study PRJEB24529) | metagenome | biome: Human gut stool | place: China | collected 2011 | reverse complement strand
CATTCGGCCTTTGCGGAAAGATGAATATCTTCAACTCGAGGTGAATCTTTCAATATGAGGAGGGCGGCCAGCTGACAGAGGCGGTGCGCCGCCGCCCCTACAGCGTGATTTTGTTTGATGAGATCGAAAAGGCGCATCCCGATGTGTTCAACATCCTGCTTCAGGTGCTGGACGACGGACGCATTACCGACTCGCAGGGCAGAACCGTGGACTTTAAGAACACGATTATCATCCTGACGTCGAATCTTGGCAGCCAGTATCTGCTGGACGGCATCGGCGCGGACGGCGAGATCACGAACGAGGCCAAGGAACAGGTACAGACGCTTCTGCGCCGCACGTTCCGACCGGAGTTCCTCAACCGTTTGGATGAGATTGTATTCTATAAGCCGCTGTCGAAAGAGAACATCACCGGTATCATCGACCTGCAAATCGCGGCGCTCAACCGCCGTCTGGCCGACAAGCAGCTGCGTTGTGAGCTGACGCAGGCTGCAAAACAGTTCATCATCGACGCGGCCTACGATCCGCAGTTCGGCGCGCGTCCGCTGCGCCGGTATGTGCAGCATACAGTGGAAACGCTGCTTGCAAAGAAGATTTTGGAGGGCAGCGTCCAGCCCGGTTCGACAATTACCGTCGATACGGAAAACGGCGAGCTGGTGCTTCGCTGAGTGTAAGGCAAATAGCAAATGCCCGGAACGCGAAATGCGTTCCGGGCATTTTGCACCCACAGGGGCGTCTTTTCTTTTGCTTTTTATTCCTGCTGCGCGCAGTCAAACAGCCTTTCAATCAGATTACTGCCCTGAAACAGCGGCTGAAGGACGGCGCACGCCGAGCCGTAGATCGGCGAGTTTGCGCCAAAGCGCGACTTGACAAAGCGCGGGCGCAGCTGCTGCTGGTGTACAGAGACGTTGATATCGGCCACCCACTGCTCCAGATACCGCACGAACTCCTCCGGCAAAAACGCCGCGTCATGCCCAAGCACCACCAGCGGCACGTTCACCAGATTCAAATAGTTGTTCAGTCCGAACGAAAGCTGCCGCATGGCATTATAAAACACGGTGTATGCGGCCTTGTTCGTCATGGCAAAGCCGGCGGCCTGCTCCATGCTGTCAAGCTCCACGCCGCACTCGTCGTGAATCAGTGACAAAATTGCCGGCGCACTGGCGTAAAGTTCCAGACAGCCGCGGCTGCCACAGGTGCAGCGCGGGCCGCCAAAGTCAATGGATGTGTGGCCAAGCTCGCCGCATGCATCAAGTAGCTCCTGATGTGATACCAGCGCCGCGCCAAGCCCCTCGGTAATGCCCATATAGAGAAAGCTGTCGGCGTCCTTGCCGGCGCCAAAGTAGAGTTCGCACAGGCCGGACGCGTGCATATCGTTGCAGACAATAATCGGAAAACGGAAATACGGCTGAAGCGCGTCGCGCAGATTTAGCGAACGGATGCCGAAGAAATCGGTGACATAGGCGATGCCGCTGGCATCGCTGCTGATAACGCCGACGGTGGAGATGCCCATGCCCAGAATCGGCCGCTCAGTGTGCTCGGTCAGCTGCTCGGCAAGCTCACGCAGCTTCTGCAAAAAGCTCTCTTCGTTTTCAATCGGGGTGAGCGGGCGCTTGGCGCGCGCCAGAAGCTGAAGCGACAGATCGCACACCACGCCGTACAGACATGTGCGGGAGATGTAAATGCCCAGCACCACCGGCGACGTGGAGCAGATGCGCAGCAGCATCGGTGTGCGCCCGGGCGACTTGATGGGGTCTTGCGGCGCAAATTCCTCGATGATGTGCTTTTGCAGCAGCTCGCTTGTGATGTTTGTCACGGTCATGGGCGACAGATGCAGCCCCTCGGAAAGCTCGCTGCGCGTGATGCTCCCCGCCGTGCAGACGGATTGCAGCAGCAGTGCGCGGTTTCGCTCCTTAACCTCGATCAGATTGATGCCGGCCTTTTTCATAGCGGCTCCTTTTTGCACTTGCAGCGCCGAAAATTCCGCCGCTTTCGGCGAAATGGCGCGGCAGCGCATATTTATCATTTTAAAAATATTATAGTATATTTGCGGGGGATTGTAAACCGCCGCCAGGGGGATTTTATCCTGCGGCGATAGCCGCTGTGTCTCCGGCGGCGTCACCCACACAAGACAGCGGCCTGCAAGGGAGGGAGCGTCCCGACAGAGGCACAAAAAATCCGCGCCGCCCCTCGGGCGGCGCGGGCATTGTTTACCTGAATCAGTTGGTATCGGCGCACAGGGGGCCGGCCAGCTCTTTCATATAGAACAGCTTACCGGGCATGGTGGGAATGTTGCTGGACGTGACGTACTGGCACGGGCCATAGCGCAGCGTCATCCAGAAGCTCATGCCCTGCCACTGCATACCGCGGGACAGAACGCCGTCTGCGCCGCCGATGGCGTAGTCGGAGTTGAAGATGATCCACGGGCCGATGGTGTTGGCATAGCACGGAATCAGCGGCCAGCTGGAGCGGAACGACGTGATGGCGTTCTGCTCGATGGTGAACGGATGCAGACGCGCGCCGACGCGGTACTCGGCTGCTTTCCAGTCCTCATAGGAGGCGTAGTCCTTGGCAAAGTGCGGCTCCCAGAATGCAATATGGCACATACGGCCGATGCCGTAGACCAGAACCTGCTTTGCACCCTCAGCCTTCAGCTTGCGGATTTTCTCCGGATAGGTGGGCAGATTTTCCTTGGTTGCAAAGTTGCGCTGATTTTCGGGGACAGTCAGCTCGCCGAGCGGGCCGTAGAACGCGCCGGTCATGGCGTTCTGGAACGCGGCGGGGTCGGATGCGGGCAGCGTGTTGCCCTCGGCGTCAGCCCACTCGTCCATGTTGAAGCCGTAGACGTGCTTGCAGTCCACATTCCACTCTTTCAGGAAATAGACCGCCCACTTGTACATGCCCATCGGGCCAACCGGCAGGATGAGAATCAGCTTTCTGCCCTCTTCCTTGGTGAGCCTGATCTGCATGGCAATTTCGTGACCCATGTATGCGCCGAACTCTTCAAGGTTCGTGCACTCGACGGGACGGAAGCCATCGTTCCAGAAGCTCTGGCGCTCGCCGACGGAAGATGGATCGTTGGAGACGCAGTCATAAATCTTGGAAATGTCCCAGCCCTCGGGCAGAACTTCGGAAAAATAGGAACCCTTGAGGGTATCGACCATGTTCATAATAGAAAACCTCCTTAAATTGCGCGGCGAAAGCCGCAGGTATTCTGTAAGTTCATCATACCACGCGGCTTTTCGGGTGTCAATTCGGGGCAGGGATTATTTTTAAATAGATTTTAGAAATGAAATTTGTGGATTTTTCACAGAATCCGGTCAATCGCCCAGAATCAGGCGGCCAAAATCCTGCGGCCGGTGGAACTGCGGCGTGTCACAGCGCATGGGATTCCACGACAGGTAGTGCTGTCGCACGGTCAGATCGCCGCACTTATAGCAGTTGCCGTACATGGCCAGCCCCTCGCACGGTGTAAAGTCCGGGAAAAACCGGCGGATAAACGCAAACGGCACACGGTAGGTGATCTCCCAGCCATCGGACAGGCGCGCGGCCTTTGGCTGGAACAGCGCGGGCTCGTCGGCAACAATCAGACGCGTCAATTCCGTCACATTTGTGCCATATCCGAGATATAACGCACAATTTGGGTTAAATTCGAAGTTGAAGTAGCGCAGATCGTCGGTGGGACGGAGGAAAAATTCCAGACAGCTGTCCTCGCAGACCGACTGCAAAAGTCCGCTGTGCTCGGCGCGGATTTCTGTTTCCCACGCGCGCAGGCGAACATAGATCGCCGCTTCGTCCCAGCAGAGCTGCCCCTGTGCACGGATATCGACCGGGGGATTTGTCCACTGGAGGTTGTCAATCGGAAGTGCGTCAATTGTGTCCCAATCGGGGGCGGATGTGACCTTTTTCAGAACATAGCTTCGCATTTTAGATACTCCTTTATTCCTTGAGTGTTTTTTCGTATTCCGTGGGGCTCATGCCCGTTTGCTTTTTAAAAAGATTGGAGAAATAGTAGATGCTCTCAATGCCGATGCGCTCGGCGATCTGTGTGAACGTGAGGTTTCCCTCGCGGATCAGACGCTTTGCCTCGCCGATGCGCAGCGCCGTGAGATAGCGCACCATGCTCTGGCCGATCTGCTCGTGGAACACGCGCTTGAGCTGTGAGACGCTTATGCCAAGCGCCGCGGCCAGCGATGGAAGCGTGATGGCCTCGGAATAGTGCGCGGCAAGATAGTCGCGCGCCTGCTGCGCCAGCAGCAGATGCTGGTGAAACTGCGTGGATGTGATGGCGCGCTGGGAAAAGCGGACATTGTCGTCGCGGCGGCAGATGCAGATGAACAGCTGCTCCAGATAGAGCTTGATCAGCTGGTCGCTGCCCCACGGGGCGGTGGGCTTTTTACGCAGATTGACCAGCGCGGGATCGTTTTCAAAATACTGATACGCCTGCTGCGCCTCGTCCATCAGCGGCTTGAGGCACTGCTTCTCGCGCTGGTGCAGCAGCAGAACCTTTTTTTCCAGCCGGTGCATGGCTTCGCTTTCGCAGCAGAACGCCACCACCATCACGTCACTTGCGCCGACCGACTGGAACGAATGAAACTCATACGGGCAGTGAAACGCCAGCTCGCCGGCCTTTAGAAAATACTTGTCCGCCCCGGCAGTGACAACGATGCTGCCGCGGTCAACATAGATAAACTCCCAGAAAAAGTGCGACTCGCCGGAGAAAACATAGCCGTTTTCCAGCTTGTAATACGAGATATTCACGATGGCATCCACGTCAAAAACCGTGGCAAGCGGGATGGGTGTGTATTCCATTTTCATGGCGGCAGACATCCTCTGTAGCTGATTTTATAAATTTTGCACCGGATTTTATATTGTCAGGCCAAAATTCGAGCTTATAATGGAATTATAAGCGGAATCCGAACGAAAGTAAATACGGAAAGGAAGATGCACAGATGAAAAAATCAATCAGCTATTGGTCTTTCAGCGGGAAAAACGTGTTTGAGGCGATGAGGCTAGCAAAGGATGCGGGCTTCGACGGCATTGAGCTGACGCTGGATGCAGAGGGCGACGTGACGATGGAGACTGCGCCCGAAAAGCTGGCCGAGATCCGCCGCGCGGCGGAGGAAATCGGCATTGCGCTGCCGAGTGTGGCAAGCAGTCTGTACTGGGCGTATTCGTTTACTTCGGACGATCCGGAGGAGCGGGAAAAGGCGCATCAGGCGGCAGTCTGCGAGATCAAAACGGCAAAGGCGCTGGGCGCGGACACAGTTTTGATCGTGCCGGGCAGCGTTTCGGTGGAATTTGTGCCGGAGCGGCCGGTTGTGGCGTATGATGTGTGCTGGCAGCGCGCGGTGGCCGAGATGAAGCGCCTTGCGCCGGTGGCGGCGGAGCACCAGATTCACATCGGCGTGGAGAACGTATGGAACAAGTTCCTGCTCTCTCCGCTGGAGATGCGCGCGTTTATCGACGAGATCGGAAGCGAGTGGATCGGCTCGTACTTTGACGTGGGCAACGTGGTCTACGCGGGCTATCCCGAGCAGTGGATTCGGATTTTGGGCAAGCGCATCAAAAAGGTGCACTTCAAGGACTTCCGCCGCAATCCGGGCGGACTCAATTCGTTCGTGGACATTCTGGCGGGCGATGTGGACTGGCCGGCGGTGATGCAGGCGTTTGAAGACATCGGCTATGACGGCTGGGCGACGGGCGAGATGATCCCGGCCTATGGCCACGCCTCTGACCAGATTATTTACAACACGGCGGCCTCAATGGGGCGCATTCTGGAAAAGAAATTTTAAAAACGGACAGACAGGAGGAACGAACATGATTCGAGTAGGACTGATTGGCTGCGGCTTTATGGGCGGGATGCACGCGGCGTGCTATGCGGTGCTGGCGGAGCTTGGCGTCAAGGTGACGGCGATTGCCGATGACCGGCCGGAATTTCTGGCACAGATGAAAGAGCAGACCGATGCGCAGACGTATGAATCGGGTATGGCGCTGATTGAACAGGCGGACGTTGACGTGGTGGATATCTGCCTGCCAACGTATCTGCACACGGCGCACGCGTGCGCGGCGATGGAAAAGGGGCGCGATGTGTTCTGCGAAAAGCCCGTCTGTCTGACGGAGGAGGATATGCAGGCGCTGCTGGAGACGAAAAAGCGTACCGGCCGCAAGGTGATGGTCGGTCAGGTCATCCGTCTGTGGGACGAGTACGCATGGCTGAAAAAGACCGTGGACGCGGGAACGTATGGCCGCGTGCTTTCGGGTGTATTCCAGCGCGTTTCGTCGTGCCCCGGCTGGGCAAGCCGCAACTGGCTGCACACGCCGGCGCAGTCGGGCGGCGTGGCCGTGGATATGCACGTGCACGACGTGGACTTTGTGCGCTATCTGCTGGGCGAGCCAGACCGCATTCAGGCGGGCGGCTATCGTGACAGCGACGGACTGATTGAGCAGATTTTTGCTATCTACAACTATGGCAGGGACGTGGCAGTCAGCGTCGAGGCCGCGTGGGACTATCCTGCGTCGTTCCCGTTCTCGGCCACGTTCCGCGTCAAGCTGGAAAAGGCGACCATCACAAACGATGCAAACGGTCTGACCGTGTATCCGAACGACGGCGATGCGTTCCATCCGGAGCTTGCCGCGCAATATACCGGCGACAACCGCATCGGCGGCAATATTTCGTCGCTCGGCGGGTATTATAACGAGCTGAAATACTTTGTTGAGGGATTGCAGGGCAAAAACGATCTGTCGGTTGCGCCGCTGGAGGAGGCCATTGCCTCGGTGCGGCTGGTCAAGAAAGAAATTGAGGCCGCAGGCGGTCTGCTGGCCTGAGAGATGGCAAAGTTCGCGAATGACGGACAAAAGCGAACATAAACGAACAAAAGCCCGCGGGCATGCGCAAAAAACGCATGCCCGCGGGCAAATTTTATGGAAAAGTGTCTAAATTTACCGTCGATTATTTTTAAAAAGAGTTGAAAGAATGGGACGCAAAAACCGCAAAACGAGTGGCAATATCGACCAAAATCACGGTGGTTAAGTTGTGAATAATTCACTATTATTACAACATTCGTAAAGATTATTTAGAAATTGTGTTGACAAAAGCCCGCACTTCGGTCTATTATGGATGCAAGGCAATAAGGCTCGCGGCGTATTTATTCTGCCGCATGGCCGTGCCGCCAAGACAATCGGCCGCACGCGCCCCCTTAATTTCAGCAAGAGGTGAAAAACATGAGAGTTCTGGCGATTGGCTGCCACCCCGACGATCTGGAGATCGCCTGCTCGGGTACACTCCGCAAATATGTAGAGCAGGGCGCAGATGTGTATATGTGCCATGTTGCAAACGGTGATCAGGGTCATGTCATTATTGAACCCGGCCCTTTGGGCAAGATCCGTGAAAAGGAAGCGGAAAATGCCGGCAAGTTTATCGGTGCCAAAGAAGTTTTCAACATTAACGTTTCGGATATGCAGGTGAACCGCCACGATCAGGCGCAGATTGACGCCGTGGCCGACGTGGTTCGCTATGCGCGTCCCGACGTTATCATCACGCACAACAACGTGGATTATATGCAGGATCATGTGGAGACCAGCCATCTGGCCACCAATGGCGCATTTATGTCGGGTCTGCCGCACCGCTCGGTCAACTACCCGGCCTTTGAGAGCATGATTCCAACGTTCTTTATGGATACCCTGGCGGGCGTGGACTTCAACCCCACCCACTATGTCGATATTACCGGCCAGATTGAGATGAAGCTGAAAGCGCTTGAGATGCATGAGTCGCAGATCAAGTGGATGCTTGACCATGACGGCATCGACTTTGTGGATATGATCCGTACCTGCTCAAGATATCGCGGATATCAGTGCGGCGTTGCCTACGCCGAGGGCTTCCGACCCTATAACGTCTACCCCCGTCACAGCACCAAGCACCTGCTTCCGTAACCGGCTGCGTGAGCGTCGTAGCTCGTAAGAGCGAAAAAACTAGGAGGAATGAATCAAATGAGCACAAAAGCAACCACGTTAAACAGCAAAAAGAGCGTCGGCGCACTGGTTAAGGACTGGATGAGCCTTGTCGGCATCGCCATCCTGATTGTCGTATTCTCTATCATTTCGTATGTAAAGTTTGGCGCACAGTACTTCCTGACCTGGAGCAACTGGAAAAACATTCTTCTGCAAAGCTCTACCGTCGCCATCGTTGCCCTTGGCCAGTCGATCATGCTGCTGACCGGCAATTTTGACCTTTCCCTTGGCCGTATGGTCTGTCTCACCAGCTGCGTGGGTGCCATCCTGATGAAAAACGTCGGTATGTCCACCGGCCTTGCCATCCTGATCATGTTCGCCATCGGCCTTGCCGTCGGCGCAGTCAACGGCTTCATGGTCTCTTATGTCGGCGTTCCCGCGATGATCGCAACGCTTGGCACGCAGTACATCTGCTACGGCCTTGCAAAGCTGCTGACGCAGGCTGTGCCGATTGCCAACATGCCCGATAGTATCTCGTTCCTTGGCCGCGGCTATATCTTCGGCGGCGTATTCCCGGTCTGCGTGCTGCTGATGATCATCGTCTACGCAATTGCGCAGTTTGTCACTTCCAAGACCCGCGTCGGCCGTAACCTCTACGCCGTCGGCGGTTCGCGTGAAGCGGCATTCTTCTCCGGCATCAACGTCAAGGCCTATCAGTTCGGCACGTTCCTGCTGGGCAGCGTTCTGGCTACGTTCGGCGGTCTCGTCCTGATGTCCCGACTCAACTCTGTCGCCGTCACCAACGGACAGAACTATGAATTTGACGCCGTTATCGGCTCGATCATCGGCGGCGTTTCGCTGGCCGGCGGCAAGGGCCGCGTCATCGGCACGATGTTCGGCTGCATCTTCCTGAACACGCTGTTCAACGGCTTCTCCCAGATGGGCGTCGATCCGTTCGTGCAGGACGTTCTGAAGGGCGTTGTCCTTGTGCTTGCCGTCACGCTTGACGTTGCCAGCAACAAGAAGAAGTCCTGATTGACCTGACCGAAGTATCACAGAAAGGTTGGGTGAACAATGGATAACAACTACATCTTAACATTAAAGAATATCACAAAAGAGTTCCCCGGCGTCAAGGCGCTGGATGACGTCACCATCAACATTGAGCGCGGCACCATCCACGGTCTGGTCGGCGAGAACGGCGCAGGCAAGTCCACCCTGATTAAGGTTCTGGCCGGTATCTACCAGCCGAATAAGGGCGAAATCATTCTGGACGGCAAGCCCTGCCGCTTTAACAGCCCCATCGAGGCACGCCGTGCCGGCATCAGCGTTGTCCATCAGGAAATCAAGCTGGCCGAGCCGCTGAGCGTTGCGGAAAATATGTTCCTTGGCAACGTCCAGCTGAAAAACGGTCTGGTTGACTGGAAGGGCATGCGCCGCCGCGCGCGGGAGATCGTTGAAGATCTCGGCATGGACATCGACATCAACGCGCAGGTCTCGTCTCTGACCGTCGCGAAAAAGCAGATCGTCGAGATCATGCACGCCATTAACAATAATTCCCGCATCCTGATCATGGATGAGCCGTCGGCCGTTTTGACCGACCGCGAGCTGGAGGTTATGTTCCGCATTGTCAAGCAGCTGCGCGACAAGGGCATCACCATCATCTATATCTCGCACCGTCTGGACGAAATCTTCGGCCTGTGCAGCAACGTCAGCGTCCTGCGCGACGGCTGTCACATCGACACGATTCCGGTCGCTTCCGTTGACCGTCAGGGCCTGATCAACATGATGGTCGGCCGTGAGATGGGTCAGGAGTATCCGAAAGAGGTTGGCAACGTCGGCGGAACGATTCTGGAGGTCAAAAATCTCAGCCGCGGCATTTTGCAGGACATCAGCTTTGAGGTCAAGTCCGGCGAGGTATTTGGCATTTCGGGTCTGGTCGGCGCTGGCCGCACCGAGCTTGCCCGCGCCATCCTCGGCATTGACAAGCCGGAATCCGGCGAGGTCTATGTCCGCGGAAAGAAAGTTCACTATCGTACGTTTGCCGACGCCATCCGTGACGGTCTTGGCCTGATCCCAGAGGATCGCAAGCTCCAGGGTCTTGTCCAGATTATGTCGGTCAAGCGGAACACCACGCTGGTCAACATGAAGCGCGTACTGCGCGCCGGTGTGATCAGCAGCTCGCTTGAGGAAAAGCTGAGCAAGGAATACGCCGACAAGCTGCACGTTGTCACGCCGAGCATGGAGACCGAGGTACAGTATCTCTCCGGCGGCAACCAGCAGAAAGTGGTTATCGCAAAGTGGCTGTTCCAGAACTCGGAGATCCTGTTCCTTGACGAGCCCACGCGCGGCATCGACGTTGGCGCAAAGGCAGAAATTTACCGTCTGATCAACCGGATGGCAAAGGAGGGCAAGACCATCATCATGATCTCGTCCGAAATGCCTGAGCTGCTCGGCATGTGCGACCGTATCATGGTTATGCATGAGGGTCACAAGATGGGCGAGCTGAACGCGGCCGAAGCTACACAGGCAAAGATCATGGCGCTTTGCAGCTGATGATCCAAACAACGGTCTAATCAGGCGCAGCCTGTTAGATAAAATTTAAGGAGGAATTACAAAATGAAGAAACTGATCGCGATGCTTCTTGCAATGGTCATGGTTCTGGGCCTGGTTGCCTGCGCAGCCAAGACGGAGCCCCCCGCGGCCGACACCAAGACCGAGACGCCCGCAGCAGAAACACCCGCTGAAGAGACCCCGGCTGAAGAAACGCCCGCTGCTGAAGGCGCTGTCAAGACCGACGTAATCGCAACCGAGGGCAAGGCTGCTGAGCTCGGCATTCCCGCCGCTGTTGTCCTGCAGGACACCACCGCGCTGGAAGGCAAGAAGATCGGCTGCTCCATCTGCTACAAGGGCGACGAATGGTGCGCAGCTCTGGCACAGGCTCTGGAAGCACTCGGCGCATACTACGGCGCTGACATCGTCTGCGAGGACGGCGACCTGAACGACGAGACCCAGACCAAGCAGATCGAGAACATGATTTCCAACAACGTTGACATCATCATGGTTGACCCCATCACCCCCGACGGCTCCGGCATTGCGTTGACGAATGCGGTTGAGGCCGGCATTCCCGTCATCATCTACGACGGCTACTGGACCGACGGCGAGGAAAAGGCTGTCACCACCGTCACCTGGGATCAGAAAGCAACCGGCACGCTGGTTGGCGAGTACTTCGTCAACTATGTTAAGGAAAACAACGGCGGCAAGTGCCGTGTGGTTGAGCTGACCAACGCTGTTTCCACGCACTGCCAGGAGCGCTTTGTTGGCCTGCATGAGGTTATCGACGCTGCCAATGCAGACGGCTGCGAAATCGAAATCCTGAACAAGTACGACTCTCAGGGCAACCGCGAGACTGCATACAACGCAATCTCCGCCATCGTCGAGCCGTATGACTACATCATCTCCGACGTTGACAACGGCGCGATGGGCGCAGTTGCAGCGCTGCAGGCTGTTGGCAACACCGACGTCAAGGTCTTCTCCATGGGCGCTTACGGTGCAGAGCCGTTCGGCAAGCTGCATGACAATGACGTGAACTATCAGGCTTGCCTGAACGTTGACGCTTGGGTTCTGGCACAGTTCATCTACGAAGGCGCAATCAGCTACTTCGAGGGCAAGGACGTTCCCACCAAGACCAACATCGACCTGTTCGTTGTTGACAGCACCAACGTTGAGAACTTCTGGAGCTTCGACTAATCTCCGGCAAATTCCGTAAACCGCGTAATCGCAGGGGGCGCAAGCCCCCTGCATCTGCAGGCGCATTGCGCCGATGCCCGCAGAGAGAAAACCGCGTTTTTGAAATTCGTGTTCCTTTCTGCGGAAAAATTATTAGACGTAAATCGTTACACAAAATCACATAGAAAATTGAAAGCATCCGTCGTAAGATAGGAGCAGGACAAAACGAACCGCCGTCTGGCAGCAGCGGCGATGCTCCGGCACAGCCGGACAAGGCATATCCCGCCGGCACAGCCGGCAAAAAACGTGTAAGCTTGGAAATAATCGCAAAAATTCTGCGTTTTAGAATCATAAAAGGAGACAATTGCTATGAAAAAACTTCGTTGGGGCGTTATCGGCGCGGGCGGCATTGCAGACCGCAGAACGATTCCCGGAATGATGCTGGCGAATAACGCCGAGCTGATTGCTGTAATGGAGATCAATATGGAGCTGGCGGAAAAGTCCCGCGCCAAGTGGGGCTGCAAGCGTGCGTATGACAGCGAGGCTGCGCTGCTGGCCGATCCCGAGATTGACGCGGTTTATATCGCGTCCCCCGTTGTGCTGCACGCCAAGCAGGCCATGATGGCCGCCGACGCTGGCAAGCATATTCTGATTGAAAAGCCGCTGGCCATGACCTCGGAAGAGGGGCAGAAGGTCGTTGACTACTGTGAGAGCAAGGGCGTCAAGATTGCGGCAGGTCTGATGATGCGCTTTGGCGCATACGTCATGGCTATGAAACAGGCCATTGCCGACGGCAAGATCGGCCGTCCGGTTTCGGGCTTCTCGCAGTTCACCTGCTGGTATCCCGATATGCCCGGCAACTGGCGTCAGAGCAAGAAAAACGGCGGCGGCGGCGCAATGATGGACATGGGCGTGCACTGCATCGACCTGATGCAGTATGTCACCGGCTCAAAGGTCAAGCAGGTTGCGGCGTTCCACGACACGCTGACGTTCCACTATGAGGTGGAGGACACGTCTACGGTTCTGATGCGGCTGGAAAACGGCTGCGAGTGCGTGGTGCAGTCCAACTTCAATATCCCCGACGAAGCCTCCAAGTGGCGTCTTGAGTTCTTCGGCGATCAGGGTCATCTGGTTGGCGAAAACATCATCGGCCAGATCGACGGCGGTACGCTGGACGCGATGTTCTGCGGCGAGGTTGGCGGCTATGACGCACAGCAGGACACCAAGGACGTCAAGGGCGAGCAGCTGGACGTGGAGTTCGGCAATATGTACACGCGCGAGATTGAGTCGTTCGGCAATTCGATCCTGAACAATCTTCCGCTGGAGGTTCCGGCGTCTGATGCGGTGCAGGTGCAGCGCGTTATGGAGGCGGCCTACCGTTCCAACGACAACAAGTGCGTTGTTGATCTGTAATTCAAAGAAAATTCCACAATCATGCTTCCCGCGCCGCCTGCGGCGCGGGAAGATAAAAAGAAACTGATTCCATAACGGTAGCGTCAATGACGCGAAGAGGTAAACTATGAACAGACCACTCGATTTTGCGGTCGGCTTGTTCAATTGCTGCCGCGATCCGTAACTGCTTCAGAATGTCCGTCTGTCAACAAACTGATATTCTGAAAGGAGTCAATTTTAAATGGAGAAGAAAGCATCGGATTTCCGGTATAACACCGGCGAAACCAAAGTCCCGTGGGCTGCGGTCGGCGAAAACTATAACGCGCAGGATTTGATGACCATCATCCGGTTTATGATGAAAGGCAAGGGCGAGGCCTACGACGAGGCGCTGAAAACGGTTGAGAAGGACGTTCTCGCGCTGGACAAGGTTTCCGCGCCCCCGGCAAAGCTGTCGCTGGACGTGGAGGTTGGCAAGGCCGAGAATATGTGCGACGAATATCTGCACACCACTGGCTCTACATTTTTGACCAACTGCACAGCGGGCTTTGAGATTGCCTGCAAGTATACTGGACTGAAGCCAGGAGACGAGGTTATCGTCCCGGCCATCACGTTTGCCGCAACCATGGCGTATCCGCTTTCCATCGGCTGCAAGCTGGTGTTTGCGGATGTCGATCCGCTGACGCTGAATATGGATCCCAAGGACGTGGAGAAAAAGATCACCGACAAAACGAAGATGATCATCCCCGTCCACATTGGCGGCTATCCAGTCGATATGGATCCGATCATGGCGCTGGCCAAGCAGCACGATATTGTCGTCCTTGAGGACGCGGCGCACGCCTTTGGCGGCGAGTATAAGCACCGCAAGCTCGGCACAATCGGCGATTTTGGCTCGTTCTCGTTCCACGAGGTCAAGAACATCACCTCCTTTGGCGAGGGCGGCATCCTGTGCTCCAACGTGACAGAATTCCTGCCCGAGATGCGCCGCGCGCGCTTCCTTGGCACGGATTTCAGCAAGCATATCCCGAACTGGCTGTATGACGTCACCGCCATCCGCGGCAAGAACGGCCCGTTCGTCGCAACCAACTTCTCCACCACCGAGATTCAGGGTCTGGGCTTGCAGCTCCAGATTGCCCGAATCGACCAGATTATCGAAGCGCGCCGCCGCGCGTCCGAATATCTGACAAAGCGCCTTTCCGCCTGCGACGCTCTGATCCCGCAGGATCTGGGCAATGATGAAATCAAACCCACGTTCCATCTGTATCAGCTTCAGATCATCCCCGAAAAGGCGGGCGGCGATATTCAGCTGTTCAAGAAAAAGATGGACGCAAAGGGCGTCACGCAGATTCCTCACTTTGGCCCGCTGTATAAGTTCGAAATCCTGCGTGAGTATGGCTATGACGAAAAGGCAATCGCTGAGAGCTGCCCGGTGTGCGAGGAGGTATTCAACCACCGCTTTACGCACTTCCCGGTCTACGGCCTGACGCCGGAGCAGCTGGACTATATGGCCGACGCGATTCTCGAGTCTGTTGACGAGATGCAAAGAGGCGTGTAAGCGGCCAACGTTCGTAAATTTGCAACTGTTTTACACCTGAAGAAATGAGGTTTTAACATGAGCGAGAAAAAAGAAATTGTCATGAATGGCGCTGGCGTTGCCGAGCTGGGCTTCCCCGGCTGGCCGCAGTTTGACCCGAAGAGCAAGGCGGAAATCGCCGAAGCACTCGACACCGGCGCGGTCTGCTACTGGACCGGCCATAAGGGCATGGAATTTGAGGACAAGTTCGCCAAGTGGTGCGGCGCAAAGATGGCAATTTCCTGCACCAACGGCACGGCTGCGCTGCACATCGGCATCGCAACGCTGGGCATCGGCCCTGGCGATGAGGTGATCGTGCCGTCCTACTCGTTCATCGCGTCCTCGTTCGCGGTGGTGCAGGCGGGTGCGGTGCCCATCTTCTGCGACGTGGATGAGAGCCACACCATCGACCCTGATGACATCGAAAGCAAGATCACCGAGCGCACCAAGGGCATTGTCATTGTCCATCTGTATGGCGTTGTGTGTGACATGGATCGCATCATGGCCATTGCCCGCAAGCATAACCTGTACGTTATCGAGGACTGCGCGCAGGCCATCGGCGGCAAGTATAAGGGCAAGTCCGTCGGCACGATCGGCGACGTGGGCTGCTTCTCGTTTGCACAGTCCAAGCACTTCACCACCGGCGGCGAGGGCGGCATGGTCGTCACCAACGACGAGGATCGCGGCTGGGAGGCACGTTCGTTCCGTGACCACGGCTATGACGTCAAGGCCAGAATGAATATGCTGGCGCTGGAGGAGAAGCTGCCCTATATCCACAACCGTGTGGGTTTCAACTTCCGTATGACCGAGATGCAGTCCATCGTCGGCATCAACGAGCTGGCGCGTCTGGAAACGTGGAATCTGCCGCGCCGCTTTGAGTACGCCAAGATGTACCGCGAGGCGCTGGGCAAGCTCGAGGGCGTCAAGTCGCTGCCGGTTGACACCGAGGAGCGTCAGTGCGCTTACTGGTGGTTCCCGATCATTCTGGATCTGGACAAGCTGGACATCGACGCGCCCGCGTTCCTTAAGGAAATGGCCGGCATGGGCATTCCCTGCTACGGCATTCAATGGCCGGAAGCATACGAGGAAAAGGCATATAAGGAGCTCGGCGGCTTTGGCTCGCATAAGTTCCCGTTCTGCTCCAAGGAGTACACCCGCGAGGGTCTGACGTATGAGGGCGTTGTATGCCCGGTGGCAAAGAGCCTGCGTGCCCGCACGGTGAACCTGTTCCTGCATCCCACGTGGGAAAAGGAGCACATCCAGAGAGTCATCGACGCGTTCACCACAGTGCACAACGCGCATCTGAAAAAGTAAAACAGCAGAAGCTGTATAAAACCAGCAAGCTGCCGCAGCCAACGGCTGCGGCAGCTTTTGCAGATACAGGAGGAAACAGAAATGGCAAATTTACAGGCTGGCTTTGCACGCGTGGACGTTACCCCGCCGCTTGGCATTGAAATTTCGGGTTATTTTGTCGAGCGCTTTGCGTCCGGCATTCTTGACGCGCTGGAGGCTTCGGCGCTGGCGCTTCGCTGCGGCGACGATCAGGCGATTTTGATTGCGCTGGACAATCTGATGATCGACAAGGAGACGATGCACGCCTATCGCGCGGCCATCGCCGAACGAACCGGCGTCAAGGCGGAGGCAGTGTTTATCGCCTGCTCGCACACGCACACAGGGCCGCTGGTTGGCAAGAGCGAGCTGGACGAAAACAAGTACGGCGAAAAGGAATATGGCGACTATCTGGGACGCAAGCTGTGCGACTGTGCGGTGATGGCAGTGCGCGACATGACGGATGCGAAGATGGGCTACGCCGTGGGCTGTGCGCCGCATATCGCATTTGTGCGCCGCTTCCGGATGAAGGATGGCTCAATCCGCACAAATCCCGGCGTGAATAACCCCGATATCGTTGCGCCGATCGGCGATGTAGACGAGCGGGTGAACGTGCTGCGCTTTGTGCGCAAGTGCGCGCCGGATATTGTAATTGCCAACTTTGGCGTACACCCGGACGTGGTGGGCGGCGACGAGATTTCGGCGGACTTCCCGCGCTTTGTGCGCGAGACGACCGAGGCGGCGCTGGACAACGTGCGGTGCATGTTCTTTAACGGCGCGCAGGGCGACGTGAACCACGTGAATGTGCACCCTGTGGGCGGCGATGCAAACGGTCTGCATCCGTGCTTTGACGACGCAGACCGCGGCTATGCGCACGCAAAGCACATGGGGCGCGTGATTGCGGGTGCGGTTTTGCAGGTATATGAAAAGGTGCAGTTCTGCGATGTGGACTGCGTCCGCACTGCCGAGCGGATTGTAAACGCGCCGTCGAATATGCCGACAGCCGAGGAGGCCGCGCGCGCGGAGAAAATTGTGGAGCTGCACAACGCCGGACGCGATGCAGAGCTGCCGTTTGCGGGCATGGAGCTGACGACGGCGGTAGCCGAGGCGCTGCGGATGAAGCATCTGAAAGACGGCCCGGAGACGTTCCCGCTGCCGCTGAGCGGCGTACGCGTAGGACCGGTTGCGTTCCTTGGCATCCCCGGTGAACCGTTTACGGGCATCGGCCGGGGGCTGAAAGACGGTTCGCCGTTTGCCATGACGCTGCCGTGCTGCCTGACGAACGGCGCGGAGGGCTATTACCCAATGAAAGAGGCGTACGACGAGGGCGGCTATGAGGCCAGAAGCTCCAACTTTAAGGCTGGCATTGCCGAGCTGCTCATCGACGAGGGCGTCAAGCTGCTGAAGTCGCTGTAAAAAAGAGAAAGCGTCCTTTCCTGGCCGGGGGAGGGACGCTTTTTTGCTGCGCGCAGGGACGAACAGAGTCGTCTGCCCCCACAAACGCATGGCCGGCAACGTGTACAGGATTCCGATTACAGAGTAGAAACAGAGTCTGTTTTTGCCGCCCGCCTGACAGCAAGTCTATTGACAGCGGCAGCCTGCGCGGCTATCATAAAATGATTCAGTACAAAACACATAGTTCAAAAACGACGCGAGGAGAAATCAGAACAATATGGATCATTACAAGTTTTCAACGCTGGAATACAAGCGCCCCGATGGGGAGGCGCATCGCGCACAGCTTATCAAATGGAAAGAAGCGGTCGAGCACGCGGAGAACTATGACGCACTGCGCAAGCTGATGCTTGAGATTGACCGCGAGAACTGCGAGCTGTTTACGCAGTATTCCATTGCACATATCCGCCACACGCTCGACACACGTGACGAGTTTTATGAGGCGGAGATTCAGTATTTGCAGGATACGCTGCCCACGCTCAGCGGCGACGAGGTTGCGCTCAGCGAGGCTATTGCGGCCAGCCCGTTCCGTGCGGACATTGAGCGGGATCTTGGCAAGCAGTACTTTGTCTCCATGGACTTACAGAAAAAGCTGTATTGCGAGGCCAACGTTCCGCTGCGCCAGCAGGAGAGCCGCCTGACCAATGAATATCAGAAAATCATGGCCACGGCAGAGATTCCGTTTGACGGCAAGAAGCTGAACCTTTACGGCGTGCAGAAATACTTTGAACACCCTGACCGCGCGATGCGCGCCGCTGCCGTCAAGGCATACTCCAAATTTTATGAGGACAATGAGCCGCGTCTGGAACAGATTTGGGATGAGCTGATTCGTATCCGCAACCAGATGGGCAAAAATCTTGGCTACGAAAATTACATTCCTGTCGGTTATCTGGAGCAGGGACGCACGGATTACGGCGAAAAAGAGGTCGCGTCTTTCCGCAAGCAGGTACGCACCGTTCTTGTTCCGCTGTGCAAGAAGCTCTATGACGCGCAGGCCAAGCGCCTTGGCGTTGATCACGTCATGTGGTACGACGAAAAGATGGTATTTCCGGATGGCAACGCTGAGCCTGCGGGTGACGACGCGTTCATGGTCAAGACCGCGCAGAAGATGTACCACGAGATCAGCCCGGAAACCGGCGAATTTATCGACTTCATGATCGACCATGAGCTGATGGATTTGCAGAACAAGCCCGGCAAGGCCTCCACCGGCTATATGACGAGTCTGCCCAGCCTGAAAGCACCGTTTGTGTTCTCCTGCTTTAACCATACGATTTTTGATATGCAGGTGCTGACGCACGAGCTGGGGCACGCGTTTGCGGGCTATATGGCCATGCGCAGTCAGCCGATTTCAGACTATTACAGTGAATCGACCGACATCGCGGAGATTCACTCCATGTCCATGGAGCAGTTCGCCTATCCCTATGCCGAGTGGTTCTTTGGCGATCAGGTGGACAAGTTCCGGTTTGCGCACTTGCAGGAGGCGCTGACGTTTGTGCCGTTCGGCGTGGCGGTGGATGAGTTCCAGCACATCTGCTATGCGCATCCCGAGCTGACACCCAAGGAGCGGACGTACCAGTGGCATCTGCTGGAGGAGAAGTATATGCCGTGGCGCAAGTACGAGAACGACGCGTTTATGGAGCGCGGCGGCTACTGGTATCACAAGCTGCACATCTATCTCTATCCGTTCTACTATATCAACTATACGCTCACCACGATGGGCGCAATGGAATTTAAGAAGAAGTACGCCGAGGACAAAGCCACCGCGTGGCAGAACTATCTCAAGCTCTGCAAGACCGGCGGCAGCCGCAGCTATCTGGAGACGCTGCGCTATGCGGAGCTGTCCAATCCGTTTGAAGACGGCTCGGTTGCGCGCGCCTGCGGCTACGCGGAGGAAATTCTGCTCAAGCAAATTGCACAGCAGGAGAAGAACGCGTAAAAGCAGCAACGGCCGCGGCGAAAGAGGGAGAAAGAGTCTGACGGCTCTTTTCCTGAGCTTGTCAAAAAAGTATTTTTGACAAGCTCTCAAACGCGATCCGCTTCGCTGGGTTCTCGTCGCAACAAACTGCGCATTCCTCGCCCCGCCGCAAACGGCAGGTCTCGTTCGCTCCGTTGTTGCTCCTCTCCGAATGTGAACCACTTCGCTGGGTTCACATTCGGTTATAATTCGTTCTAGTATCCGAGCATTCCTTGCCGGAAATCTGCAGAATGTCGTCAACCGCTGAGCGTTTAAAAAAGCGGGACTGTATGACCGGCATCATATGGGGATATACCTCAAATGCGCGCCTTTGGATGAGCCGGTATTTCAGTTCCTTGACCGAAAGCGCAGCGAGGGTAAACCCTTCTACGTCTACATGACTGCTGCATCCAACAAGTTTCTGCGGCGTTATTACGCACAGGTGCGGGACTATCTTTCTACATTGGACAATCTGACGCCGGTAGATATGGATTCCACCGGGCTGAAAACAAGCGACTGACGTAGTCCCTATTTTCACACTTTTTATTAGACCAGCGCTTTGTGGTGGCCTTTTTGTGTTGCCTTTTTGCGCTGCCTGCCTTTTGCAAATTTTTCTTGGGTCAGATCCTGTTTGGGGCTTGACTTTTTATTTGCAGGCTTCGATGCAGAATGATAAAAAAGCAGGAGACCCGTCCACAAATATGGACGGGTCTCCTACTATATGTCAGTATTATTTAGGGGCTATGAGATCCATCACGGCAAACGCCTTGGATTTCGGTTACGCGGGCAGGGACATTTCATGTGTCCGGAACGCAGAAATCCTGATTTCTCGGAAGAACGTATCGAGCAGACCATTCTGGGCAATCTGGGGCAAATTGAAGCCGGAAGGAAACCTGCCTTCACGCCGAAGCCAAAGCCGCAGCCATACCGCCCACATCCAAAGCACACAGGATTCCTTGCGCTGTACTTTCATTACTGCTATTTGCTCGGTCGGATCGAAAAACGGCAGTACCCGCCGCGCATGTCGCCGCACCTGCGAAAAGAGATCATGAAGGCTGATATTTACAAAGCACGTCTGAAGTTTTTACAGGAACAGAATATTTGTACGCCGGACGATTTGACTGCCTGTATACAGAATGCAGAGCAGCAGATTGCAAAACTGTCCAAACAGCGAACGGTTCTGAACGTGCGTAAGAAAAAGCGAAAGACACTCTATGATGCTCTGGCGGCAGAAGCTGCCTTCGGAGGGTTTGAGACAAAGAAAGCAGAACATGACGATGCAAAAGAGTTGCTAGACGCCTGTGACGTTCCACGCGAAGCCTTGCTGGCAGAAAAAGCGGATCTCTATGAACAGCTTGCGCAGGTCAATCAGCAGATCCGGCAAAAGCGCTGGAAGCTCAAGCAATGCAAGGAAATCTCGGAGACGGCAGCCATCATGCAACGGGACATCGACCGCGTTGAACAGCAGCCGCAGCGGATAGCTGACACGCACCAGCGGTAAGGCGCGTTGTGCCGATGTGTGCGGCTTTATGGGCCGACTGCGCATCCGTGCAGGTCTGTACCACGCAAACGCCACGTCCGCCCACCGTGCGGCGCAAAAAAAACGAGGGCTGGCATCAAGCCAGCGCTCGCCTTGCAAATCGAATGAGGGAGATGATCCATGACAGCATCACGCAGCCCAGCATCACCAGAAAAATCCCATCCGCCAGTGTCGCGTGCACACAATACCACGGTCGAAACGTTGTGAGCATCAGCACCAGGTACACCAGCGGTATGGACAATCTCAATCTTATTGCAATACGAATCAGCAAGAGCAGCAAGTAGAACATCATGGACAAACAGGCAGTTAACATGAACAATCCTCCTCAAACGGTTTGTCGGATGTTAACTCTCTTGCTGCAATTTTACAAGTACATAGATTTCTGATCGGACAATTCTTCTCGGCCATTCAAAAATCAATTTCTATCCCCATAATGGGAGAAAGGAAGCCATAAGTCTGCATCATAATATGGTTTAAGTGGGATATTATTGCGTGCGCGCTGAAGTATTACAATATAACGAAACTCTTGTTGGAAATCCCAATGACTCCGTTTGAAACGTGCGATACAGGGACACAAACTGTCACCCCCCTGCGAGGGAGCGGATTTCTCCGCTCCCTCTTCCTGTTCTCTCCGTCTTATGCCGGGAATTGAATGACTTCGCTCAGCGGCGGGAGCAGCTTCGGCTGCTTCTCGTCTGGCTGCATGGCGCTGTCCACTGTGCCGATACGGTAGAACGAAAACTGTTCCGCCTGATCCCCGTAGTAATAGTCCAGTGTCATGTATCTCCACGCCCTTTCCAAAGGCCCATAGAGCGCAGCAGATCCTTTGTACACCAGCCGATGCAAGGAGACGCCCGCCCATACGGACAGCCGTCGCACTCGTTGACGGCGGCAGACGGCTTCTGCGCCGAAATATAATAGCAGCCGGTTTTGCCGCGGTAGGTGCAGCCCTCTGTCTGCTTCCAGAAATAGCAGTACCGGCAGTCTTTCGGTTTGTCCTCTGTATGTCCGTTCATTGCTTTCGCCTCCATTTCCGCCCATACCGGGCAATAAAAAAGCACACCCTCCGGCTCCGTCGTGGAGCAAGTGGATGTGCTATGTAATACCGATTGTCCATACCGCGGGTCTTGCAGAGGTAGGCAAATACACGGTGCATATTCTTGTTGGCTGGCGGCAGAGTGAACGGCTTTGATTCAATTTGCTTTTCCGAACGCGTAGGGTAAGCAACACCCAGCTCGTCTCCGAGCAGCGTGGACACGGCTTCGGCATAGCCGATACCGTAATGCCGCTGAACAAAGCTGACGGCAGTGCCTCCTTTTTCCTCGGCATGGTCGTACCACTCGTTGCCGCGGATGGTTATGCTGTGGTCACTGGCAAGGCGCTTGTCCCTGCCGGATGAAATAAGCCTTTCTCCACGGCTGCGGAGAAAGGCTTCAAGGTCAACAGAGGCAGCTTTCTGCTTCTGTTCGTCTGTAAAATGTATGTAGGTTAAGTTGATCACCTCTTTAAAATATTATATATCCTCGCCCCAGAGATACTTCTGCCGCAGGTAGTCGGCATGTTCAGGTGTTATTGCGCCGTCGTCTATCTGCGCAATGTTGA
>OGMF01001477.1_pt1 | contig 22522 bp, 26 predicted proteins | sample 1572921 | NCBI WGS metagenome assembly OGMF01 (sample SAMEA2581919, study PRJEB24529) | metagenome | biome: Human gut stool | place: China | collected 2011 | reverse complement strand
GGACTTATTATTAACTAAATTATGTAATCTATAAATTAAGTACCCAGGGTAATCTAGGAAATCTGAGTACTTATCCTGGTTAAGATAAATATCTTCTAGGATATACTCTTTATTTAATTCCATAAGTATTGTTTCTTATTACATTGCAAAGCTGCTGATCGTCCAATCCTAAGTAGTATTACCTACGGTGACTAAATCCATAGGTCACTTAGGCTCTAAGGAGTTCCCAGCAATTAAGAGAGTTTTACTTGTAGATCACTCCACAAGGACACTATAGATTAATGTCTACAATTTGTTGTTTCTTCGACGATTCTGACAGTCCTTCCATAGGGATTTCTTCACTACCCCAAGTATAGATTTTAGGTTGAGAAGCTATCAGTACTAACTTTCCTTTCTGAGAGAATTCGGTCAACCTATCATATAGGAGACCTCCCTCGGTGTATAAAGAGTTCTGACCACTTACAGAAAAGTTGCTATCATAATCAATACAAAGAATGTCATAATCATCAAGTCTAGGTCTCATATATTCCATATATTGCTCAGCAGTCACTGTTGCTGATGGTACACAAGTCAATGATAACCTATCTCCGATAGCTTTCTTCAAGTTGGCTAGATGAACATTAATATTCATCGCTACTTGATCGAATGGGAGTCCTGAATAAATGGCAGCCATACGAAGGACGAAGTCGGATTCTTTCATATCTCCAAGAGCAATATGGTGAACTCTCGCTCCTTGTAAACAGAATCCCAACTCTTCATTCATGAAGGATAATGTCTTTCCTACACCAGGTGGACAAGTCCAACATACCAACTGTCCCGTCTTATACTTAAATAATGGCTTATAAGAGTCATTTATCAGACTAAACGTACTAGCCCATCCTCCAGTCAATTGTGCATCTTCTGGACTTATCTGAATATCATTGAAACTGCATGTACTCAGTACATTCGAATAGTCTGCATGATAATCAGACGCCTTCAAGAAATTCACGAATCCTTGAGGATCATTCTTGAATCGAGAATTAGCTTGACTAATTATGGATTGATAACAAATCGACCTTAGATAATTTCTAACTGGATCAATCTGTTTCTGGTCGTAACATTTATATTTTATAATTTCTTCAAGTATATCTTTCGCCTCAGAGTCTGTCTTCTTCTCTGTGGATAAGATCGACTTAAATACTGGCTCGTCTATAGCTTCGAAATCATACTTCCTAATAGCATCGATCAATGCTCTTATGAGAGTATTATCCATAGTACTAGGATCAGTCATGTAGTACCTTTCAACAAGATCTATGTTACTCTTGGCCTCATTGAATAAGTACTGATTGAATAATCCATAAACGAGACTTAATTTTGTGATGTTATATGAATTTAATGACATGAATCCTCTTCACTTTGAACATTAGTACGAAAACTATCTTCATGGATATCTACCTCCTTGAGATTACTATACTTATAATACTCAGAGATCATCTTGATTCGTTCTCTCATATGTTTAGTATAGACAGGAATTACTCGATAAGGATCAGGCCAGAGATTTATGATGTTTACTACTTTTCCACGAGCTACACGACCTATAGACTGCAAAACTATACCTGCAATCCTACCTTGTAATAATAATATATTATTAAGATCAGGAAAGTCTAATGCACGATACCCTGCAGAAGTTGAAGGAATAACATCGACTTCTCCTGCTCTAATAAGATCACATGCTCCTGTAAGATCCACCATACTCTGGTTACCTTCTCTATCATAGTAAGTATAACCTGCACCACTCACTAGAAGGATTCGGAATACTCCTTTCCAGTAGTTATCTATCCAATTACTTATGACAACTGCTAGATTATTCACTGGAATGAATAACTTAGGATACCTCAGAATGAGTTCATTCATCAACCAGCATGTATCTGGATGAGTCCACATCTTGTTCATAATATTAGCATAGACATTCGTATCCTCACCAAAATCCTCCTCAGTAAACTCAAGATTCTTGAAACATCTAGTCCTCAACTTTATCATATTGATATCTAGATGAATGGGAACTCTATAAATAAGAGATTGTCCGAAGTAATCCACAAGTTTCTTATTCTTCTTGATTACATCAGAGATTCCACTAGCAAATGAAATCATCTCTGCATTGCTCTTATCTGCAGTTCCTGAGAATCCGTACTTGACATCTGCATTTCTGCACATATCCAGTACCTTGCATCCTCCTGGACTCATAACGTACTCAACCTCATCAGCCAGTATCCAGTCCACTTTATCCAACTCCTCCTGAGTTTTCTTTAGTAGATCTGGATCTTTATACTTCTTTGCTCCAGATACTCCTCCTGTATTGATGATATTTAACCTACCATCAGCACTGGGAACATCAATATCGAATACTGACTTGACTCGTTTCTTGAGTTCATCAACTGCCTTAGAATTCGGAGCTAAAAGTAAAACATTTTTCTGAAGATCCTTGTAGGCGTAGTCTACCAAAGTAGCTATTACCTGACTCTTACCATACCCAGTATAGCATTGATAGATTCCATACCTATATTTCAGTACATGAAGAAGATCATCATTTTGATAATCTCTTAATCCTGGAAACTTAGCAGTCCTGTATCCAGTTGAATACATAGACTTTAAGAGTTTATCTGCATCCTCAGGACCTAGCTGATTCCTAAAGGTTTGATAGATAAGCATCCCCCACCCAGGTTTGAAGTAGTAATGAGGATGCCTAGATTTCTTGCCTTCGTAGACTTTCTTAGCAACCTTTGTATACCTCCACCCTTTGTTCTTACCCCAGGATTGATATACTCCTTGCTCCTCCTGATACTCGAACTTGGACATCTCGAGTCTATCATCACAGTACAATTTTATCCATTCATTGTCCATGGATTCAATACGTAGTATCATACCTTCCACAATAAATTTAAATTATTCTTAATCTTGTACTTAAGATGCTCCTCAGGATCAGTTCCATCACTAGGAATAATTCCTACAGAGATATGATTCAGTACTGATGAAATCTTCTTTGCTACCTTTGCAGATAGCTTAGTTTCGTCCAAGAATACTAATATATCACTGGGATTGAATGATCTGAGGATCTCTATCTGATAATCCGTAATCGATGATCCCAGAATCCCCATAGGAGTTCTATCTGGGAACATAATAAGATCAGCGATAGCATCGAATACACCTTCTGAGATTATAAATTTCTTATTATCACCATGTTCTATAAGATAAGGAAATTTTTTATCTATAGGAGGATTGAAGTAAGGGAATCCAACATTCCGTCCATTTATATATCGAACTTGATAATAAATGAGTTCTCCGTGAAAGAAGAACGGAATGACTATGTTATGATTGTGATACTTAAAGTGAAGTGCTCTAGACAATTCACCTAAATACTTATGTCTCTTATTGACGAGATAGTCATAACCCTTCTCGTCAAAGTCGTCGAATTCATTCCTATATAAATCAAGATTCCATATAGGATGATTCAACTTTACTAAATCGAATTTCTCCTGATGATCCTCACTAGGACCATGTACGTCAAAAGTTAATTCGTTAGAAATATGCACGAAAGACCTAGAACATCTCTTGCAATGTCCTACAGTGATCTCTCCATTTATATAGAGCTTCTCCTTATGATAGTTAAGCTCCTGAACACATAATGGGCATTCGATATGGTACTCTCCACTTGTACCCAAGTGAGGGTACAAGTCAGATACTGATTCTACCTCATAGTAGTCCAGTAACAACTTTCTTAAGTCAGTGAGTACGATCTCCTCCCCATTTTTCTTCGTCCATATTTTATGTTCCATAATAAATGGGAAATAAAAAGTGGAGTACTATAAGATAAACTCTCTAGCACTCCACTTAATGATTTAATTACTACTTCTTGTTCTTCCTAGAACGTCTTGATTCAGTCTCATCAGGCACTTCTTCAGATCCCTGAACTACAGAAGTAGTATCTTCAGTTACTACTTCTGAAACTGGAGTAGAGTCTGAGTTAATAGGAGGAACTACTACAGTGGGCTCCTCAATAGTGACCTCAGGATTAACTTCCACTTCCTTAACCTCTACTTTGACATTAGCTTCCTTTTCAGGAGTACCTTTATCGAATCTTTTCAAAGCCTCCTCAACACTATTCACTACGTATCCAGGTACTGCACTGACACTTGAACATAGATCATACTCAGACCTACCATCAACGATCAGTACAAGATCATTCTTGGAAAATGTAGTCACTAGAAGATTCAGGAATCTAGTAGAGGGCATGAAACTGACACTAACTTCCTCAGGTCCCACTAACAATCTGGCACCACTATCAAGTGGAAGATTCAATGGGAACTTTCTTGGATTATAAATTCTCATGGTTTTATATTATTTAATATCCTTTGCGTAATTGATATTATCATCCGTCCAGACGTTCTTCGAGAGATTCTTGTAGAAATTTGTAACATCCCTATCAAGATTTCGATTGTTAGTCTTGACGTGACCCAGACTAGCTCCGATCATCATTGTATTACTCTTAGTTTCATTCAGAGAATACGTAATAAACGGAATATTCATAGCATAGGCTGCTCCAGCTACCATAGCATTGAACGGATCCTCATTACTATTATCCATACGAATTGCTAAACAGTTTACTTCATCGAACTTTTGATCAATGACTCGAATCGACTTATCAACGATTGCTACTCGATCAACATTCACCCAGTTCTTGGATTCCTGCTTATCGAGAAATTCCATCAACTTCTCAATAGCTTCATTCATCTTCTCATCCGTCTTATGAAGAATCATCTGACGACGAAGGATATTGTAGTTGAGAGATCTAGCATTACCAGGAGCATAGTTCTGTGAGATGTAGTACCCCACTTCGAACATAGTACCCAGATCATATCCAGGAACGTATACCACTATATTCTTACCATCAATACCTGCAGTGGTATCGAGATAGAGAATCTGAGTCAGTACCCTTTTGAAACTGGATACGTCATAAGACTTCTTAATCTCAGGGAAGTTTACTTCGTAGTGACCTGGCATGAATACCGAATCACCACAAGTCATAACAGGTTCACATTCATCAACGTGATCCGAATTAACCATTGTAGTCTCCTTGATACGCTGCTTGAATTCATCAAAGAACTTCTTGCATTCAGGATCCCAGAAAGGACCTGCACAATACCAAGTACGACCACAAGTGGATTGATTACTGTTACACATAATTCTAAGTTTATTAGTTTGTAATTATTTATTACTTAACGATATAAATGAGAATTACTTACTATCCTCACTTATGAATTTCCTAAATGGAACTTCAGGATTAAGGTGTGGAAGCTTCTAGAAAGGCTTATTTATTACCTAGAACGAGCTTTCTTTCACCCTCTTGCAGTTTATTTAACAGATCTAAATAACTCTGTTTTATTGATTTCATAGCTGAATTAGAGTACACTAAGAACTCGGCATCATTTATGAACTTCTTACTCTCTATTATAAACTCAGGAAATGTGAGTTTAGTGTTACCCTTCACCATTTCAGAATATAGTCCATAGATATTCTGACAAATAGAATTCTCCCTAGTAAACTGAACTAAATCTGCATCCCTAATGATAGCCTGCATATACTTCAAGGGAGTATCCAACTTATCCAGTACGATCACATAAGGATACTGAGTAGCACGGATAATCCACTTGACAGTGTCAGTCATCCACCTCTTAGGTGCATAATCGATAGCGATCCTCACATTATCCTTATCATCCATAAGACCACCTGAATGATTGAAGTCATGAAATAGAGCTGCGGTCAGGAGATCCCTGACATTCATATGATTCAGTATCACAGGAGGTTCGTGCATCCCACATAATACATAATCACACTGCCTAAAGTTCATAGACTCTGTAGCTAATTCATGACAAGTCTGAACTACACAGAACGAGTGATACATATTATGATAAGGGAGATTATTAGATTCATTATAATGCATAAAATAATGGAGTTGATCGAGAAGATCATAATCCTCCATTATCTTATACACTTCTCCATAGACATTATCAGATAATCTCATCCTGCAACAATTTAATAATGATATTCACTCCCAAGGATTTAGTACTAAGATCGATGCTTGATCCTTTAGGATTATAAATTAGCTGGTGATTCACGGAGAATACTTTACTTCCTGGAATTCCGACCATAGTGGGAGTAGATACATAGATAAACTCATCCTCCATAGAACTCCTAGTCCTAAATCCAGGATTCATCACTGAGATGCTGAACTTATTCCCTAAGTCGATACTTACTACGTCTGATCCATACTCTTCTGCACTAAAAGAATAGTCTGTACTCAAGTCAGTGATAGGTCTTGCCAAGATAGTATGCAACTCCCTAGCTGGTCTTCTATCATAATCATAGAGTCTATAAGTCCTATCGCTCTGGTAAGATACTTCCAATACATCGCACTTAGGACCCAACGCATGAACAGTACCAGGAGCTATATAGAAATAAGATCCTGGAGTTACCGACTTCTTATTCAGTATCCTCAAATCTCCTTCATTTAGTTTCTGAAGTCTCTCCTTGTAAGTGAGAGGTTCAGCTAGTTTACTCCATCCTAAGTATAGATAGGAATCAGATGAGCAGTCCAGAATATACCACATCTCGGGTTTATCCTTATCATGGACTTGGATCGATAGGGATTCACTAGATACAATTCGTTTGATCATAGGAAACCTAATACTACCTTTTATAGTATATAGATCTATCCCCTGATTATTAGTTATACCTTGTAATTTAGTAGAAGGATCAAGGAGTGACAAAAGCCACTCCTCGTATCCCCATACTTTATCCAATTTTATCTTCTGAGATACACATGGATAAGTTATAGTTTGCAACATATTATAATTATTTATTCTTTAGATCGTGAACGTATGGTTTCCCTCCAGCTGCTACCATTTCCTTGGTGATTTCATAGAACCACTTGGCAAGAAGATTCTGATCTCTATCAAGTTTCTTCTGAGCATCCTCCATGGATACAGTAGTGAAAGGACATACACAGTTACGGGATTCAAGTCCTGTATTTCTGAATTTTACATCATCCCATAATGGACAGAACTTCAAGGTACCATCAGAATTGAATGAGCATGGAAGAAGATCCTTGATTTCATTTATATCAGTTATATCTTTAATGAAATCATTTATGAATCCACTCCACGATCCAGGACCATTGCCACTATTAGCTGCAAAATTGCACATACGAGTCGATACAGTCTTCTTCAACTTCTCAGTATGACATGTAAATGATATCCTGCAAATAGTATCTCCCTTAAATACTTTATGACTAAATTCATCTGCATTTTCATGCTCAAGATCTGAGAAAAGTCCTGAGATAATAGCAGGAGATTGACGGAGGAACTGACTTAATATAATATAGGAGATTTCAGTATCTATGATATAAACTCCTGACTTCTTGATTCGTCCTTTCTCCCAATCAGGACTTCGGAAGTACTGAAGAAGCGATGCATCTATCTTGTTCTTAAGATCCGATTCATGTATTCCCACTTCACTCATGAATCTTCTTCCATATATCTCATAAAAGAATGGGAATTTCAATTTCATAAGACTAAGTGTATTAACCAAAGTCTTATAGTTACAGGACCACCAGAAAAACGATGAGATACTATATGGCATCTCCACTCGATTCTCATCAGTCACTTGAGTCTCTTGAATTTTCTGTATATATCTATTAAACTGATCCTCCCACTCAGGAATTCCTTTATACTCAGATGAGATATGATAATTCTCCTCCTTAAGTACTGATCCATCAGGGAGTATAGAGAACAAGAATCTATTAGATTCTGCCCACATTCCAGTCCAGTTGATAGTATAAAGAAAATCACGAATCAATGCAGATCCTTGAATCTCAAAAGTATAATTTGGCATATTATTGTACTGAAGATTCATAGACCCCACGATCCTGGCCTTATACTCATCATAGGATACGTAGTCATTGTCTACATAAAAATTCTCTAATGAGTACTCAGGAAAGAAATCCCCCGAATCCAGTACGAATAGTATCCTACCATCATTACTCAGCTCTACATCTTTTACTTTTGACCCATCACTGAGTTTAATTACTTTTCGTCGACTTTTCAGCCACACATAATATCCAAGATCCTTGACAGAAGTTCCATCAATCAACTTTACTTCCGGATCAATGTACTTTCTCATAAGTTTGTAGTTTGTTGTGTGTTATTTAATTTACTAATATCTCCAGTTTCCGTATCTAGTACAAATGCTTTCCTACAATCCAAGCAGTTCATGTAATCCCCCAGAATAGGATCATTTATCAATTGAGTATGTCCAAAGATCTGAACTGTACCATCCTCCATATAATCTAAATCTGATCCTTCTCTAACATCTCTCCAGATGGGACTACTGAATAAATTCCATCCTCCTCTGTAGGGACCTATCATTCTGAATGTAGTAGGATTATTATCGTAGAGATAATTCAACTTACATGCCCAGTTATCACCTGAAGCACAATCCAAATACGTAGATCTAAATCCATCCCCTACTCCAGCATGAGTAAATAAGTATTTATCATACTGAAATGCCATCTGAAACTTATCAGAATTCTCGATGAATAGATCTCTGTATTTATGATCGTACCTACTCCAGTTCACTCCATGAAAATATTGAAAGTCGTGATTACCTATTAATAGGATGACTTTAGTATCGCACGGATCGATAGTCGTCAATGACTTCTTAAACTTCAAGATATTCTCAAAGTTCTCAATAACTTGTGTAGGATTGATTCCTTCACGACCGTATGGATCAGTATAATCCCCTAAGAATACTATATATTCAAATTCATCCTTTCTGGGAATTACATCCTCCCAAAAAGTCCTGCCATGAACATCGGGTATAATAGCGATCTTATTCATTAGTCTCGTATTTCATAAATCCTCTATGATTCACTTCCAAGAAGTTTATCAGCACTGAGCATTTCTCTCCATTTATAACTCTGACTTTCGAAAGCTTGAAGTCCTCGGTCATCAGAGCTACTGATAACATGTATAACTTCTTAGTATCGTAAGCATTATCATATAATTCTACATATTGGATATCACCCTTTACGTAGAATCTTACATGAGTAGATAAAGATCCTAGATAGAGATTCCAGATCTTAGAAATCAATAGATACCTATAATATACTTGATAATCAGTAAGGAACTCATACTCGGGATAATAAAGTCCATCTACTCCTCCTATAAACTTGAAGAACTCATCATTATTGGGTTCAAAGTACTCTGACTTAAAATCCTCAACTAGGATGACTCTACCTCTCCCATACTTGAATACAACAGAGTCCATGGAGGACTTAGTATATACTGGAATTATGAGATTCGGTAGTAATGAATTCCCTACTGGTAGTTCTTTTGTCTGATTAAACTCAGATGATCTGAGAACTATGGCCATATAGTTATCTGGCATACAGTATTTATCAGGGATGATAGCTTTATTAGTGGTCCTACTACCTGACTTCATCTTAGAGATCATCTCGCTGGGAATAATGGCCTCATTGAGGGTACTCCTCATCTTAGTGATCTTCGAGAAGCTAGTCTTTATAGTATTCAGCATCCTATAGACTCTACTAGACTCATCAGATCTGATAATCACGATATCTGCATCTTGACATGCAAATGCTAGACAAAGATCCAAAGAATAGTCACTGATCATTGATCTGGCTTGATACTTTCCTCCTAATATTGCATATGATATGATCTTAATCCCTTTATTATGGCAGAATTCAATAAGATCCTTATCATAATATCTAGGATTAATCTCCATCTCATTATACTCAGGATAGTGACCTAAGAGTTCTTTGTATTCCTCAAGTTGAGTTTCATTAAAATTACTAACTCCAGTATGTTTGAATCTCTTATCAGAATCTAACTTCTTAGCCAGTTCAGTCCAATCTGCTCTGGCATTATGGATGAGCATAATTTCGATCTCCTTCACTCCCATCTGAGTCATATGATTACTGATCATAAACTCATACTGGTCCGTCATCTGAGGAGGAATCTTGGATATTACTTTAGGTTGATTCTCACCACCTACGTATCCATTTAGTACATAGTCATTGGCGTAGCAGATAGATGTATCTACGTAATCCACTCCAGATTTAAACTGAGCCTCGATAGACTCAAGATCTGCTAGGTGAAGTTCATAAGTCCCTAAAGCTACTCCAGTACACCTGTAATCCACTTTATTCCCATTAATAAAATAGGAGTCCACACATTTCTTTATGTCATCCATATCAAAGTTTGTATTTAGAAAATTGTAATGAATATTTCATTATCTGATGGTTTATGGGATCTTGGATTATAATACCATTTGACATATACCCTAGGACCATTATTATCACATCTATATACTTCCTGATCACCAAATACCTCAGTCAGGTCGAATAAACATGGTCTGATAGAATTGAACAAGAGTTTCATATAGTATAATAACTTCTCCATGATAATTCTATCAGACCTGAATGATTGTTTCATTCTCTCTTTATCCTGAATTGAAGAGAAGGTACCACATACTTTATAGTACTGAGGATACCTGTACAATTTCAGATACCTAGAGTTCCTATGATCTACTATGTAAGGCAGTTCATTCTTACCTAATCGACCATAGGGAACTAGGACTTCAGGAAATTTAAATTTAATATTATCTTTTGTAAATTCAGTTACGAGCTCACTAGGAGCGATAACTTTATTTAATAATTCATCCATATTGTCACTTACTTTGTTCAGAAGTAAGGCTTAACGGCTGATTAAAAGGCGATTTTAGCCACTCATCCACTAGAACTCTAGTATTCAGATCTTTAACTGTGATTAATTCACTAGAATACTCACCAGACTTATATGAATTATATGCATAGATATTCATCGGGTGAGTAGATCTATAAGATTCTGCACAGAGTTCAATGAGTACTTTAGGAAGTGAGAGAACATTGAAATTCTTCTTAGTCCTAGAGTTGAGGTGATAAGAAAACTTCCTAGAAGTACTAGGAAGAGATATGTTAATAGTCCTCTTATAATTTAGTCCAGGATCACCTATTAGTATGTAATTATATAGTAGGTGGACTGGAGTATTAGTCACTAAATCTCTAACTACGGACCTTTGACTATTAGCCATCATGATACTCGATAGAACTGAGTCATCATACTCCAATAAAGTCTCCAGATCTCCATCATAAGTATACTCGAATCCAGGTATCCTATGGAGAGTCAATCCTACAGTCTCTACCTTCCCTTTAGATCCATTCTTCTTGTAGGTTTGAAGAGTTCTGGGACTTATCAGCATAGGGATATAATCGCAACTAACATCAGGATCCATTATTTGTAAAAGGTACATACTCTCAATCCGAAATATACTTTCAAATACATTATAGTGAGTCCGATGCCTGAAGTGATAGACCTCATCTCCTACTAGATTAGATTCAGGAATTCTATCTTTAAATAGTTCGAAAGAACTAAGTTTGTAACTTATTGCAGACATATTCTAGGGGATAATAACTTTCTTAGGATTCGTTTATGATACCTACTATAACGAACGCTCTCCAATAGATCATCATTATAGATAAACTTTAATGTATTACTGCGAAGTCTGAATAGATCAGACGTCAGTACATGTAATGATGCTAATCTATCCAGTATTAGAACAGTCCAAGGGTAATTCGTATTCATATCAAAATACCTCCCATCCTCGGTGACTAATGATGAATCTATCTCGTCAAATCCACACTCTACAAAAGTAAAATCAAGGACACTAAGCCGAACTTGAAACTTCTCCAGATCTATGCTATGAACTGACGACCTACTATTACAGAGAATAAGCCTCAACTTATCATAGTCACTCAGCATCTCTTGAAGTTTCTTCATTACGATAGTGAAGTACTCCTCAGGGCTATTATTCAGTAGATCCATCAAAGTCATTAATGGTTTCATTCCACTATCAGTCACTGAAACTGACAATTTGAGATCTCCAGAATCCTCCTCTATTATTGATAAGAGGTAGGAGATATCATTTAGTTCATCAGGAAGATCAGGATCGATAGGGAGTTTAAATGATATATTATATCCATCAAATTCCCTAGGAGTAAATTCCAATAGACTCTGAACATACTGAATCACTAGAAGTTCTGATAATCCTGCTGAATAGAATAAACAGTGAGTATATTCATTTGCTTCAGCATCGTCTATATACTTAAATCTTAATAATTCTTTATTATCCATTCAGAATTAAGGCTTAGAAGGGCAAATTACAGTAAAGTAATGGAGACATTGCTACTCGTAGGAGAAAGAACTAAATCAGGTAAAGTCCACCCTAGGAGTAATACAGGATTGCTAGAAGCTTCATCATAATTAAATCTGTTTAGGAAGAATACTCTATCATAAACTATTGATGACGACTTCACCAAAGATATGAGAGTCAACTTAAGAAATCTCATGAGATGCTTATTGCTAAATATGAACATCTTTACATAGGATAGTTCATAATCAGATAATTCAGTGGCCATAACCTGAACTCCATCCTTCTCCAATCTGAAGATACTATAGATACCAGTCACGAACTCGTATAATTTCAATACTCCAACTTGATTCACTCTCAACTTCTTTACCTGAGAAGTCCCTGATAAATTCATCACGTCATAGGACTTGTAGTGAGATAGATTAGATTGGTCTACTTCAGGAAGATAAAGTCTAAATTGAGACTTACCTGTCGTGAACTCATAGTACCTACCTTCGATCAGAGCTAGCTCTGACTTCTGTATATTAAATCTGGATTCAGTTATCAGGATAGATGATCTATTTGAGGGAGATAGAACTTTGGGAGAACCTTCTTCGAATGATAGATCAAATAAGTTCAGCTTGTCTATCTTCTTCTGTATAAAAGTCTTTATGAATGGATCTACTTTATTCTTGAGATCAAAATCCACTATCCAATCCCTATACTGATCATTGAGTATCCATATCCTACCAAAATGAGAATTAGTCAGATATTCAAACCACTCATTGATGGATATTATGACCTCTGATCTTCTTGACTGAGCATCAGAGCATTTAGAGCATAAGTGAACTAGGTTAGAACTCCAGGGAGTCATCTTTACTAGTGGAGCTCCACAGTTGGTACAATAAGATCTTTCTGATACTTTTGAGTACTCATAGTATCTATAATAGTCCAACTGATGATCTATTATCATATGATTCTCTATCTCAGACTTGGATCCTATATTAAAACTCTTATTGCACAACTTACACGAGACTTTAGTTGCATCATTCATTACAAGTATAGTTTAGAATTAGTATTATTCAAGGATAAGGCCAAGAACTGGAGTTAAAGGTGAATTTATAAAAGGTAGCCCTTAGCTCCCACGAGATAAAAAATAAAGAAGCCACTAGGCTTCTATACTTAATCCTGAAGATGGAGGGTCTGCAGCTGATCTTATGACTTGTTCAGAATAATCCTCATCTAGATCATTTATACGAACCCAGAATAGATCAGATTCTATAACAGGTCGATCTTCTATAGAGATATGTGGTACTACCCTATAAGTCCGATCAGGATCTGGTAGGTATTCATCCAATGATTCTAGGAATATCTCAGAATACAAATTTGGATCTCCTCCGTGAATCAGGATATCTGAATCTTCTACTCCTCTAAATATCAATCCTATAGAGATCAAATGATTATCATACCCATGAGATTCATCATGAAGTACTACATAGTATCTACTTATGACTGAATCCTCGTCTCTTACTGTAGCTACTATTGGGTATAGATTCTTAGCCTCTTTGATTGGTCCTGAAATATAAAGATTATGATAAAGTTTATGGAGAGTAGTATCTGGAGGAATTGCAAATCTGGTGAGATTATCCATAACTCTCATCGATGCAACCACAGATAAAAGCCTAGATACGCCTATTATCTCCATAACTTATACTCTTAATATTCAAATAATAATTCATAGTATCGATAATCAGCCAATTTATCGGCCTCCTACCGTTATAGGAACGGGATAAATTCATTGAAATTAGCCGTTACGAGGGACTGTTCGTTCTTCATTCTCATCAGGTTTATAATCAGTACAGGACTCTTGATCACTCCGATGATCACAGAAACTGCGAGGATGCAATCTATTCTCACACCAGAATTCATTGAAGTATCCCACCTCATTTACTACACGGTACTTACAAGTCTGTTTCATTTTGAATTATTTGATTTGCATAATCCCAGATAAGTTTCTCAACTTTATCTGGGTAATTACTTATCCTGGGCACTTGAAGTAAGTACCTACTTTCGGAGGAGTTCTTTAACGAATCCCACTGCTCTCGACTACTTACAGAATTCCACCATCTATTAGGGAGATATTTCGGATTCCGTCTGTAGGTAAGATTATCCCAGACATAATCAAGTTTTACTGAAAATTGAGAGTACTTGGTAAAGTCAGTATCAATTATCCTGATAGATACACTCCCATAGTAATCTTTGGTCCTCACATCTAGTAAATGGGTAGGTATAGGATACCTGCACAATAGATCAATTATCATCTCAGAGAATAACTGAGAATCTCCTCCCACTTTATCCAGAGAGTAATTTAATAGCCACATGGATACTAGAACTGATCCAGGAGGACGCACTGAAGAACCTACTGATACTAGTACCTCGTAGATACTATTAGCAGAGTCAGCATCATATATAGTGAGTAGATATTTACTCCCAGGTATCTGAGATGATACTAGCTCTAGTCCCAGCTCCACTGGCACTAATATCCATGTATCCTTTATTATGTTAATAGCTCCAGGAGCAGTAACATCACTACTAAAATTGGAGTGTCTAATACAACTCAGAATACATAAGGACTCTGAATTCATAAATTTTATTCTGTTAGTTATCATTCTCTATTAATCTAGAGTCCATTATCTATGAGTATTGTATTAGCTCTATCCCAGATTGATTTCTGCAACATACGAGTTCTACCATTAGTTATCCCCTCACGCATCACTTGGAGCAAGAATCTCGTATGGGAGTTCTCGAATCCTAGCTCGTCTAGAGGTTTGCCTACTAACGAATTCCACCATTTATACCCAAGTCTAGCATCTCCATAGTATCTCATATTCTTCCAGATACAATCCTTACCCATCATAACATAATGAGCTAAATAAAAGTCCAACAATAGTATCCTGATTGTAATGAGTCTGGGGATGCCACTTGAAGTGGGGATCTCTAGGATGGTAGTATGAGCACAATAATCAGATATTAATTTTATCACTGAATCAATGAATAAGTCAGCATTGCCTACTATTGATTCGGGAGCAACTTTAGGCTTATTCACTAACTCGACTGATACTCTCACTAATCCACTGGCTAGAATGATAGGATCCTCATTGAAAGTTACTTTTAGAGGATAGACGTCGCTTATGGAGTCAGGATCATTCACGACTACTATATACTCTCCTTTATTTAGGTAGAGATCAGATAGGTCATTAATAGAAACCTCTTTAGTTGCGACTTTAGTGAGTTCTACTACTTTAAGTGGGGAATCAATACTTCTACTGCAACTTAGTACACATGGAGTACTTCTATCCAGAACCTTGATTTTAGAAGTAACTATACTCATATAAAGTTTTATTCAGTAGATCTAGTAGCATATGACTATAAGTGACTGGATCTCCTCCATGAATTAGGACTTCATCCTGACTTGAATCTATGAAGAAACTGCACTCCATACCATCTATAGGGACTGGCATGAATCTGACGACTACTCTATATTCAGATAATGACGAATCAGGATCATAGATATAGATCAAGTATAATACTGGCTTGACATCCTCAGGATTTAAATGGTATCTTACCAGTTTATGGATCATAGGATAACCACGATTATCATGTACAGTAACTACCAGTAACTTAAGATTCAACTCCTCAATAATGTCTAATTCATTTAGTTTCTTAAGTGATATTATACTCAAATTCATTCTTATTTAGAATTTGTAAATTACTCATTCAGAATTAAGGTTCTGGAGGTGATTTAAATCACTAAGGGCTAGCATAAACTGAGCAGAGAGTATGTGCGGAGATGGATGCTGGTATCATCGGGAGGGATATTATCGATAGATAATTGGGATGGAGGAGATGAGTGCAGGGATTATGGTTTGACACTTCATTGGAAGAAGTTTGGATAGAAGTAGGATCTGCATGAAGATAAGTAGTAATCTGAAGTTAGTGAGGTAGTGCGGTATCTTCAATTTATAAAGAATTATAATATAGTACTTAGCTCCAGGAGGGAAGCGAGTATGTTGTACGTCAGTACAACTATAAATCCTTACGACGGTAGGAGGAAGGATTTAGACTACGAGCGACGACTAGATTGAGCTGACTGCAGATATGAGGTAGTAGATAAGGAGTATCGAGGGTGGGGAAATGAACGCTAGTTCATTGGGAAGGATCGAGTGCTGGTAGAGATAGATAAAATAAAAAGATAGAGCCCAGTTGTTAGCTGAACTCTATCTGAGTGATCTCAATCTGGTCGATAGCTCCATACTCGCTATCTCCCTTCTTTCGATACGTTGCGTTCCAAAATCTACTATTCTCGTCGGAACTTGTTTTGTTCCTCCTCGGTAGATTTTGTCTCTACTTTATTGATATATTATAACTTTCAGTTCGTTATTTATTCCTTAAGAAAATAATAAGTGTCGGCTATATCGAACTGAAAGTTTCCTTTGATTAACTAACCCCTATTTCTATTCCTAAGGGAAATTTTATAATGTTTTCTGAAAATCGGGGGTAGCCTCTAGAAGCGTCTATAAGCCCGTTATTTATCCAATAAATTCATTAAATATACCTGTGAATCCCTGATAAATTTATCTCCTTAACCTTCTAGTAGAGGTGATAGTTAAGGTTATCCCCAGTGATTCTAAGTATCTCATTAGACTCCAGTAGGCACTGACTTCTTTCTTTGATTTTGGAAATGCATCATATATTACATCCAAGTCGACCTTCACTTCATACTTCTCCATGCTCACTATCGACTCTCTTACTTGAGGGTCGTAGGTCATCAGCCAGTTCACTTCAGGTCTCCATTTATTCTTTATAAATGATAGCTCTGATCCTATAGATACTATTCCTTTAGTAGATGGTACATTCCCACTTGAGATATAGTCTATCATAGTGCTCATTAAGTTATCACTCCAGTCATCTGTATAGTAGATTTTTACTAACGATTTATTATGTAGTCTAATCCTAGTCCTACATACAGCTTGTACTAATTGATAGAGAGTGAAATTCTCTACTGAGGTTCTGCATTTGTACAAATCATTGAAGTCTCCTACTACGTAGTTAGGAACATGGAATTCTCCCAGAAATACGATAGAATCGCAATCTATAAATTTATTAGTGGCTTTATCCATTCCTGATTGGTAATGAATGACATTAAAGTTTACTCCAGATACTAGACCTAGTGATTCAAGTTTCTTAGTCAAGTAGTCGGGGATTTTCAACTCTTCGTTCAATGATGACGATTCAACCGATAAAGTTGACTCTCTACTCTCTTGAGGCTTCATATTCATCCAAGTTATTATCAGAGTTTTAGAACAGTCTGATATTATTCTAGAAAGGACTTCAACTGATGAATCCAACCAAGATTTCACTACTTGAGGATTTGACTCCTTTCTAGAAATGTTCATGAGGTCATGTATCTTAGATACCTCTATAGGACTATTGTATTTATCTCTATAGGTCAGAAGTTCGAACCTACTAGAATTAGTGAAGGTCAAATCTCCAGTACCCTCGAATATTATCACTCTTGACTTCATTCCTTGTAGTACCAGATCAGCCAGTGAGTAGGTTACTCTTAGGTCATCCGATTCCTCAGTAGATAATTCTACATAGTTATCATGAATTATTCCCAGGATTAATTCAGTCTTAAGATTCGTCAGTGCATCATTTCCTTTAAATAATGCTGATGATTTATCATCCGTGACTATATCCTCATACACTTCCTTAACATCCTCAAAAGATTCGAAAGGAATCCGAGTTATAGGTCTCTTAGCAATAGCAGTGACTTTGCCGTCAGGACCAATTGACTTCTCGTGATCTATGGTTCCTAAATTCTTTAGTATGGACTTACTAATTTTAACATTCAATGACCCACATGTAGGAACTTCATCTACAAGTATTAATTGGCGAGGTAAGTAATCTACACCATCTCTATTAAAACTGAACATGGCTCTTTTCTGAGGACTAAGATCTACTCTCCTAACCATATTGTGAGTATAATTGGTCAAGAGTTCTGGCATTTCGTTCAGTAGTTTGTAATGAGTACAGATTATTATCTTTTTATCTGCTAGGGCATTTGGATTATTCCTCCATAGGTTCTCATCAGTGCCTTCTGATCTATAATCAGAGTGGAGTACTATTATATCCTCATCTTTTAGTGATGTTCCATTTATTAAAGTTCTACAGAATTGATACATGAGGTTACACTCCTCGATTGTAGCTGCTGCATATAATACTCCGTAGTGGTACTCTTTCTCTATTAATTGTTTGATAGCAGTAGTTTTCCCAGAACCACATCCAGGAGCAACTACAAATCCTCCGTAATAATTAGGTATAGTTATAGTCCCATTCAAGAAATCCATTTTAATCCTGGGAGGGACTCCAACTATATGAGGGTCTAATGTTACATTTATATTATTCATATCTTATTATTTTTAGTCCCAATTACTAACTCTATATTATAATTTTTCAAGAATTTTATTAGTCCTGAGTACTTCTCTATAGACTTATGTGATCTTTTTATCCCTATGTCGATCATATCATGTATAGGAACCCTCAGCTCTATCATCTCAGTTCTTCTACCTGATAGATTATCAATGATCTCAGGGAATGACATCTCAAGTAATCTGATATCTTCTTCATACCTACCGGGGATGATAATCGGATTCACTAAATCCAATTCGTATTCGTTAGTAAGGTCTGCCATAGGTCCTGAGAACTTAGAGATAGCTTGAGCCACTGTCTTTAACTCCTTCATTGTCCTTTTGAATCTATTCATCCTCATAGATTCAAATCCATAATCATAGAGTATCTCTCTATTTCTATGATTATAATTATCCTCATGAAATATACATAGTGATTTATCCTTCACTAAATAATCCACTAGTATATAATCCATCTCACGAGTATAAGGAGTCATGATAGGAACTTGCTTCAATCCAAATGAGATAACTCCCAGATCGTTCAGTAGATTTATGTGATCAATATCTTTCTGTTGTGATCTGAGAGTTCGTTCTTTTCTTATTAAGTTCTCGAAGTTTATTATCTTCCCTGCGACTTTTGAATTTATGAATCGTGGGTATTCAATTCCTTCGATAGTAAATATTCTATCCATAACGTTATATAGTTCATTCACTTTTGAGGGTATTCAGGTATTAGGAGGCTCTTTTTACAACCTTTAACTCAGGGTTATTGGGAGTTCCGTTCGCCTATCTAAACAACCTTTAATCCCCTGATACTCAGCTCTTAACGTTATTTGCCCTAAATTCTGACCTTAAATTGGCCTTGTGAAGCTTTGACACCCTCCCTACACGCGTAGAAGGCGGGTGATTATTATTAGATTATTACCTTTATAATATAGTACCCTTACTTGTGAAGGAGTCGAACTCCGGTATTTAATTCAGCACTTTCTATGGACGAACTAAACTACTTTTTCTCCATCAGAGTATATATTACATCTGATGATAGAACTATTCTTCATATCATCACAGATGATGAAGAATTAGATAAATCCTACCTTCATAGACCTACCCTTCCTAGTGGAGTTACTGACTATATACTCACTAAGGATAGAGAGTCATACTGGGAGTACCCTATTCAATGGTACTTAGATCAGTTTACGGTAGTAGAACGTAATGTCACTAGCATCCTAAATAAAATAGGAGGGACTTTAGTTCAGATAGTGAGAGTTAATGAGTCAGATATCCTTCCCAGTACTGAACCAACAGGATTCAGTTCAGTAGTTTATGTTTATTACCTCAGGTAGAAAAAAAAAACGATGGGCAAGTATGTAATTAAAAGGTTCTCTTATTATAGACTTCCAAATGGAGATACTCTAAGATTGACTAGAAAGGAGTTAGTTCCAGGTGCAATTGCAGGAGGATTACTAGGAGGAGCAGCTGGTGGAACTATAGGAGCTGTAAAGGGACTAATAGATCCTAAATCCAAGTTAAAGGATAAGAAGGGCAGAGTCAGTAGGATTGAGCATGTAGCTGGATCTATATTGAAAGGATCCAAATATGGTGCATTAATAGGTGCTCCTGTAATGGCAGGATTGTATGCTCATAATCCACTAGGAAAGGGATAAACTTATTATTTTATGAGTGAAATACTAACAACTACGAATCCGTTCAACTCTGCAGAGATCAAACGGACCATTCTGGAGAAGGAGGGATTAGTAGATCAAACTTCTTCTCCTCAAGTACTAGTCGAAGATCCAGTTGAGGATGCTACGATAGACGAGGATTTCGATAACGAACCTGGCACTGTCATCAATCCTCAGACTGCAGCTAGTATTGTATCAAATTCCTATAGATCTATCTCCAAGGATGCTCAGGTAATTATACATGATGCAACCTCAATAACTACTAGAGATAAGATCGAGAAGTCAAAGGAAGTCAGTGCAGCACTAAATCGAGTCTTCACTGAATATAATAGTAAGTATGGACTTAGTCTTAAGTTCGACTTCACGTCACTGAGTCAGTCACTACTCTATATCACTGACAAGAAGAACTTCCGTACCCTCGAGCTATTTGTCAGTGAGACATTCGGTAGGTTCAGAGCATTGATCATGGTAAAAGTCCTACAGTCTATAGCTATTTTGGCGGATGATATCCTCGATCCAAAGAGACTGTTATCTAACGAGGTAGAATATACTGACAAGTTCCTAGTAGTCGAGAAACTTCTGACCTACGTAGATATGATAGAGAAATTATATGCTCAGGTCAAGATCGTAGGTGCAGATACAGAGTTAGCTAAACTGAAGGATGAAACTGAAGGAGTATCTGAGGCAGGTATGACGAACGAAGAAATGAAGAAGTTCCTCGATCTGGTATTAGCTCAGAATGATATAAAGACTGTCGAATCAGAAAATAAGGACTAGCATGTCAGAACTTATAGAAAAATTGATGACTGAATCGGTGGATCCGATTTATGTCGATCGTGAGGATGAATACAATCCTCTTAAAGATAACGAAAAGAAGTAATATTATAGTAGAGTTCCGTCTGGATCAATACAGATAAAATTGTAGCGCATCAAGAAATTTGATCCTCACATCTTTATCAATCCATACAAATCCAAAGGCGTTCTTCCATTTGTTCTAAGTTTAGGTTAGTTTATTCGAGAATCTGGATTGGACTCTACTTCCCTACAATCGATGCAGAGGAGCCTCCCACTAGTAATAATTGCTAAAGTCCCGTATGTATGATACGCAAAAATGTGAGGAGATTTCTAAGTTTGGTACTCAATAAGAGACATTTGTTTTACAGGGGACGGACTCCTCTCATCGATTCCTATACCTTTATTAATATATTATAATAATAATAAGTAATCATTCCCAGATTACTAAATTGTTAAATTATGAAGTACAGAAAGATAAGTAAACCTAGGGGGGGTTACTATTCTAGTCGATAATTCTGAATACAAAAGATCGGGAACTCTGATCCTGTCAGGAAATCCACTCAAGCAGAATCAACGGCTCCCAGTGACATCTTCTGATGAGTTTCTGATTACTCAGTTCTCGTATGATGATCTAGTGCCTAGCTCTTTCAGTAGTGTACTAAGAGTGGGATTTCAAGGATCAGAGGAAGGATCTCAGTCAGATATCTTGAATAATCTGAATCTTAGTAAAGCAGGAGTGAATGACTGGCAGAAAGTTCAGTTTGGTCCTTATAAAATTCCACAAGCAGTGATTCTGAAGACATTGCCTAGCTTTAACTTCTCATCTTCTCTTAATATTACTAATGGATTAGGGACTACGCTGACTGGATTTCAATGCGTAGTTCATCTTAATCTCTCTAATTATTACGGAGGAGTGAATCTCGCAAGTGGGTATTCTAGGTCATCCTCACTGGCTAATGGAGCCAATACTGGAAATGTATCTGGATCAGTAGTCACTATTGATGATTTCGAGTATCAGTCAGAGGGAGATTTAGATAATGCTATCAGTTTTGATGTTGAGTTATTAGGCACCTTCCCATCAGGTACTATTGGAAAATTATCGTCAGGTAATTACAGTTATGCTAGATCAGTGAATTCGACTTTTACTGCAGGAGATTTCATGGAGGGATCTACTAGTTCTATAACTGGATCTATCTATCCAGAGGAATCAAACTTAGTACTTAGTAGCTCTGGATCAAATAATATACTAGTCACCCTGAATATTTATCTCTATAAATAATATAATCACTATTATGA
>OGMF01001472.1_pt1 | contig 22562 bp, 23 predicted proteins | sample 1572921 | NCBI WGS metagenome assembly OGMF01 (sample SAMEA2581919, study PRJEB24529) | metagenome | biome: Human gut stool | place: China | collected 2011 | reverse complement strand
ATAGTTTGCTTGTGGTTGACCGACTTTTTCGACAGTCTGGGACCGGTAAAAAAGTCAATTGACTTTTTTACCGGTCCGTTTTACATCATTCCGAAATCATATTCCGGGCGAAATTCAGAAGAGCGCTCTTTTCATTCGGCACTTCATCGCGCAGGACGGAATCAAGCAAATAACCGAGAATGCTGCCGATTTCACGTCCGCCGCAAATTCCGAGCTTTATAAGGTCGCCGCCGTTTACCGCCATGTCACGCAGCGAGCAGCATTCATGCCCGGCAAGGACGGAGAGCGCTGTGCGTTCCGTTTCGGCTTCACCGAGTGCAAGCCTGCGCAGCTTTCCGAGCATGAGCATATTATCCGCGCCGAAGCTGCCGATAAGCCGCCTGACGGTGTAACGGTCGGCTGCGTGATAATCATTGCAGTTTTCAGTGAGAAAGCAAACCGTGCGCCTCAGCTTGTTTGAAAATTTCAGTCTGCGGCACACTTCCGCCGCACCGCTTCCGAGCGGAAGCATAAGCGCCGCCCAGCACACGGCTGCGTGGCTGCCGCGGCATTTTTCCGCAAGCTGCGGACTTAAATCCGTGAATCGAACCCCGATTGAATCGGATATAACCGCTTCATACTCCGAAAACACCTCTGCCGTGAAACGCTCCGCGCAAATTGCCTTTTCAAGCTCCGTTTTAATGCGTTCCGCAGCAATGTGTGAAAGCAGCGGAGCGAGAGCGTTCATCGCGGCGGAGGTTTCTCCGTCAATGCCGAAGCCGAGCTGCATTGCAAAGCGCACGCCGCGCAGAATCCGCAGCGGATCCTCCGAAAATCGCTCAGCGGGCTTTCCGACGCACCTCAGCGTTTTCCTCAATATATCCTCAGCTCCGCCGAGAGGATCGATTATCTCGCCGCTGCCGCTTGCGGCAATCGCATTAACGGTGAAATCGCGCCGTGAAAGATCCTCTTTGAGCGAGCCGGAGAAAACAATTTCGGACGGGTGACGGAAATCGTCATAGCTGCTTTCGCTTCTGAACGTTGTCACCTCGTAAACGCCGTCACTCCCGATAACCGAAACCGTTCCGTAACGAAGCCCCGTATCGGCGGTTTTCCATGCGCGGCACGCTTGTTTTATTTCATCGGGGCGAGCCGAGGTTGTTATATCCCAATCGTGCGGCACAGCACCGAGCAGCCTGTCACGCACGCAGCCGCCCACGGCGTATGCCTTGAAGCCGTCCGTTTCAAGTGCGGAAATAATCGCTGCCGCCTCTTTCGGAATTTCAATGCTTTTCATCTGTTCACATCCTTTTTTCGGAGCGCTGTAAAAGTTTTTTTCAGTATATCACGGCGTTGGCATATTGTCAATCGGGCCGGCAGCGGCGAAAATCAGTCAATATCGTCCTCGGGAAATGAGCCTGCATCAAACCACGCGCGCACAAATCCATCGGGATAGGGAACGGCTTCCTCCTCCTGCGGCTGCCTTACAGGGTGCGGAATAAACGGCATTTCGTCCATCGGAACGGCGTATGTTATATAACAGTAGCGTTTTTCGTTTTCCATAGAAATCACCTCTTATAATTTCTATGCGGAAAAGCCGAACGGTACAACAAAAAAATAACTGCTCCGCAAATTAACTGTTGCAATTTAAGCCGCCGTGCGTTATAATCAGTTTCAGAGGTGAGCGTTATGTTTGAAAATCTGAAGGAGGAAGCGCTTAAAGCCGTGACCGAGCTTGCGGAAACGGCAAAGCTGAAGAAGGGGGATATTTTTGTTGTCGGCTGTTCAACAAGCGAGGTATGCGGCGATAAAATCGGCACAAATTCGAATTATGATGCCGCTGCGGCAATTCTCGAGGGGATTTATCCCTATCTGAAAGAAAAGGGAATCTTCCTTGCGGCGCAGTGCTGCGAGCATCTTAACAGAAGCATTGTTATTGAGGAGGAATGCCGCGCAAAATACAATCTTGCTGAGGTTAATGCGGTTCCGCAGCCGAAGGCAGGCGGTTCATTTGCGACAAATGCGTACAAAGCGTTCAACGAACCCGTTTTGGTGGAGACCGTTCCGGGAAATGCCGGAATCGACATCGGCGGCACACTTATCGGAATGCACCTTAAGGCGGTTGCAGTTCCCGTGCGTTTAAGTATTAAGAAAATCGGTGAAGCGAATATTATCTGCGCGCGCACCCGTCCGCGGTTAATCGGCGGTCAGCGTGCAATTTATAAAGAAATGTGAAAAAAATTTCAAAAAAGACTTTACAAGCCCGTTATTATATGCTATAATACGGGCATAAGTTTTGCGGGAGTGGCTCAGTGGTAGAGCGTCACCTTGCCAAGGTGAACGTCGCGAGTTCGAATCTCGTCTTCCGCTCCACGTCGGAATGGACTGCGCTCCATTCCGATTTTTCTTTTATGAAAAATCGGAGGTACGCTCCGTCATTCCTCCTTTTTCGCAAAAGGTCACGTTCGCGCCGGCTATTCGCTTGCAAGCGCACTCATAACGCCTTAGGCTCACTGCCAACCTTTTGCGAATCGGAGATACGCTCCGTCCTTTTCTTTTAATAAAAGAAGGCTGCGCCTTCGCTCGGTACGCATTATGCGTTACGGGCGCGGGCGCAGCTTCCATCGGTGTTTGCATATCCGGCAGCGGAAAAATTTTTTATTACTCATAAAGAGTATGCCGCTTCGTTTATGCCTGTTGTCAATGTGCCTATGCCTTAATTACTTAAGCGATTCCTCATATGCTTTGATCATTTTCTTAACCATCTGTCCGCCGACAGAGCCTGCGCTGCGCGACGGAAGATCACCGTTATAGCCGTCTTTCAGTGTTACGCCTACTTCATTTGCTGCTTCCATTTTAAGCTTGCTGAGAGCCTTGCTTGCTTCGGGCACCATTTGCTTGCTTCTTGCCATTTCATTTTCCTCCTCTGTGTGCCTTTTCGGCACATTCACAGTTTATGCAGAGCGCAAAAATATAAACAGGCAATTTATGCACCGATTTGATACTTTTTCCGATGATGCAAAATAAAAATCGTTAAATTTAATAAAAAAATCTTGCCATCGGGCAAGATATATAGTATAATGTAATCAAGAAAACCAAACAAAATTTAAGGGAGGGCTTTTCATGTTAAATGTTATCATCGGTGAAAAAGGAACGGGAAAAACGGCAAAGCTTATAGACGCGGTTCATGCTGCGGAGCAGTCCGCTGCGGGCAGCGTTGTTTTTATTAATAAAGGAAAAAGGCATTTACTTGATTTATCGCATAAGGTTCGCCTCGTTGACACAGAGGGTTACGGAATCGGTACTTATAATGAGTTTTACGGCTTCCTGTGCGGAATGCTTTCTCAGAACTATGATATAGCGCATATTTTTGTTGACAGCATCACGAAAATTGTTGATGATAATATGAATGAATTTGAAAAATTCCTTGACCGCATTTCGAAGGTTGCGGACGAGAATGATGCGGAAATTCAGATTATTCTCAGCATGAATCCCGAAAATGCTCCGGAGGGCGTTAAAAAGTACGTTAAATAATTATTATAACGAGAAAGGGGCTGCGGCAGAATTTGATTTCGCCGCAGCTCCTTTTTCATGTCTGAAAGGATCAGTCCTCCGGCTTGGTTTCGAGCGTCAGCGGAAAATCGCCGAGCTTATTTACCTTAAAGCCGTTTTTCTTATATTCCTCGTAATTAAACGCTTCAAGCTCATCGATTGCAAGCTTGTGAAATTCATAAAAATTATGCCACCATTCGTAGCCTGTTCCGAGCTCTGCATTGAGGTATGCGTCGGCAATGTCGCAGCCCATGGCAGGTGCAACGTAAAATGCTCCCATGGCGAGCACGTTCACTCCGTTTCCCGTGATTGCCCGAAGAGCTGCCGGAACGCTTTCAACAACACCTGCATGAACATGGGGGCACTTGCTTGCCGCAATATGTATACCCATTCCTGTTCCGCAGAAAATAAGCGCACGCTCAAACTCGCCCTCGGAAATCATCGAACCGACTCTCAGCCCGACCCTGTGGAACATCAGATCCGTGTCATCGGGATCGGAATCCGCCCTAACGCCGACATCGGTTATTGTCCAGCCTTTTTTTCTGAGATGCTCGCATACTGCTTCCTTCAGCGGGTAGCCCGCAAAATCTGCACCTACAAGGAGCTGCTTGTCCTTAATCTTTTTCATTTTATCTACCTCCGTTTCAGATTTATATTAATTATACCCCAAAAAATACCGCCGGTCAATGGCATGAATTTAATATTTTCGGTCAAAATCTTAACATTTATGGTCATAATCGAACATTATCCTCTTTAAAGAAATATTTTATCAGCGCTTGAAAACCTATTAAACATATGGTATTATAGTAATAAACTATACGGGGAGAGGATAACATGAAAATTTCGACAAAGGGAAGATATGCGCTTCGGATGCTTCTTGACCTGGCGGAGCATGAAAACGACGGATATATTGCGCTTAAGGATATTGCCGAAAGACAGGATATTTCAAAAAAATACCTTGAGCAGATTGTGCCGATTCTGAACAGATCGGACATTCTTAAAACGAGCCGCGGATTTCAGGGCGGTTACAGACTGGTACATTCACCGGAAAGATACACCGTGGGAATGATTCTTCGGCTGACGGAGGGAAGCCTTGCGCCGGTTCCGTGCCTTGAACATGAGCCTGTGAGCTGCGAGCGCAGCGAAAACTGTGCAACGCTTTTCGTTTGGCAAGGGCTTTACAAGGTTATAACCGACTATCTTGATTCGGTTACTCTTCAGGATATGCTTGACAAGCAAACCGAGCTTTATTCAAACGACTATATCATTTAGGCGTAACGGATTCGAACACGTTATGCATATAGCTTGCGACAAAAAAATGCACAAAAATCGTTAATTGTTCTTGACAGTTTATATAAAAAATTATATAATAGAAATGTATTTTTTCATCTGTTTGCACGATTGTGCAGACAGTGTTAAAATTTAATATATATAAGGAGGTGTGACAATGGGAACAGCCATTGCTGCTGTAGCAGCAATAATTCTTGCAATTGCCTCCGGAGTTATTTGTTTCAGATTTGGAATTTCTTACAGAAAGAAAATAGCCGAAGCGGAAATAGGCAGCGCTGAAAACGAAGCTAAAAGGCTTGTTGAAGAAGCCGTTAAGACCGGTGAAAACAAGAAGCGCGAAGCCATGGTTGAGGCTAAAGAGGAGATAATCAAATCGCGTAACGAAGCTGAAAAAGAGCTGAAGGACAGAAGAATAGAAATCTCCAGGCAGGAAAGAAGGCTACAGCAAAAGGAAGAAGCTCTTGACAAAAAGACGGATTCACTTGAAAAAAAGGATGAGCTTCTGAATAAGAAAATCAAAGACGCAGACGCGGAAAGAGAAAAAATCGAGGATATTCACAAGGCTCAGATTGAAATTCTCGAAAGACTTTCCGGATTGACTGCGGAGGAAGCAAAGGAATATTTGCTTCGTAATGTTGAAGATGAAGTCCGCCATGAAGCGGCAATCATGATCAAAGAAATTGAAACACAGGCTAAGGAGGAAGCGGATAAGAGAGCGAAAAATATTATCAGCTCCGCCATTCAGCGCTGTGCAGCCGACCACGTTGCGGAAACAACCGTTTCCGTGGTTTCATTGCCCAATGATGAAATGAAGGGCAGAATTATCGGCAGAGAGGGCAGAAACATCAGAACACTCGAAACGCTGACGGGAATCGATCTTATTATCGACGACACGCCCGAAGCGGTTATCCTTTCGGGGTTTGACCCCATCAGGAGAGAGGTGGCGCGCGTTGCCCTTGAAAAACTCATTGTTGACGGACGAATCCATCCGGCAAGAATTGAGGAAATGGTTGAACGTGCTAAAAAAGAGGTTGACGCAACAATCAAGCAGGAAGGTGAACAGGCAACGTTTGACACGGGCGTTCATGGTTTGCATCCCGAAATGATTAAGCTTTTGGGTAAGCTCCGTTTCAGAACCAGCTACGGTCAGAGCGTGCTCAAGCATTCAATCGAGGTATCGTTCCTTTCGGGAATGATGGCAGGCGAGCTTGGCGTTGACGTAACACTGGCGAAAAGAGCCGGCTTGCTGCATGATATTGGCAAGGCGGTTGACCACGAGGTTGAGGGAAGCCATATTTCAATCGGCGTTGACCTTGCAAGAAAGTATAACGAAAGCAAGGAAGTAATTCATGCTATTGAAGCACATCACGGCGATGTCGAAGCAAAGACGATTATTGCCTGCATTGTTCAGGCGGCAGACGCAATAAGCGCCGCACGTCCGGGCGCTCGCCGCGAAAACATCGAAACCTACATAAAGCGCCTTCAGCAGCTTGAGGAAATTGCAAATTCCTTTACGGGTGTTGAAAAGTCTTATGCTATTCAGGCGGGCCGCGAAATCCGCGTTATGGTTAAGCCTGAGGAAGTCGGTGACGGTGATATGGAATTTGTTGCAAGAGAAATTGCAAAGAAAATCGAAAGTGAGCTTGAATATCCCGGTCAGATAAAAATCAGTCTGATCCGTGAATCGCGTACCACAGATTACGCAAAATAAAAAAACGGGGATGTAAAAAATCTTTTTTACATCCCTATTTAAATACCGCAGAGGGAAATGATATTTATGAATCAAAAGCTGAAAATTCTGTTTATCGGCGATATTATGGGAAGACCGGGGCGTGACGCTGTGTTTGACTTCCTTCCCGAAATAAGAGATAAGCATGACATAGATTTTGTAATAGCGAACGGCGAAAACGCTTCCGGCGGTCTCGGAATGAACCGAAACGGGTACGAGGAGCTGCGCCGCGCCGGGGTGGATTACTTCACCATGGGAAACCACACCTTTTCAAAGCGTGACATTGTTTCGCTGATGAACGAGGGTGAAAATATTGTGCGCCCGGCGAATCTGCCGGAGGGAACGCCCGGAACGGGAATGGCAGTTGTCACTGCGCCCTGCGGCGTGAAGATTGCAATTATCAACCTTATCGGCAGAGTTTATCTTGATGAGAAGAACGCATCTCCGTTTACGGCTGCCGATGAGCTTGTAAAGGAAGCGCGGGAAAAAACCCCCGTGATTATCATCGATTTTCATGCCGAGGCAACAAGTGAAAAGGAAGCGCTCGGCTGTTATCTTGACGGAAAGGTATCGGCAGTGCTCGGAACGCACACGCATATTCAGACAGCGGACGAACGCGTGCTTGAAAACGGCTGCGCATATATAACGGACGCAGGGCGCACGGGCGTGCGTGACAGCGTGCTCGGACTCGACAAAAACACCGCAATCGCGCGGCTTACATATGGGGCGGACGAAAAGAAGCCGCCGTTTAAGGTCGCACGCGGAAAGTATATGCTGTGCGGAGTTGTTCTGACGATTGACGCACAAAGCGGAAAAGCGGAGGAGATTGAAAGAATATGCCTGTCAGAAAAATAAATCGTATATCTCTGTATCAAAACGAAAGCTGGGACGGCTTTAAAAATCTTGTTCACGGCTTTACAACGCGCTCGGGCGGAGCAAGCACGGGAGCATATGAAAGCCTTTCGATGAGTCCGCGGCGAGGCGATGATATGGCATGCGTTCGCCGAAACGAAAAAATCCTGTGCGAATCGCTCGGACTTGATTTATCGCGGCTTACTTCAACGCGGCAGGAGCATACGGATAATATAAAAATTGCAGACAAAGAGCATATCGGTTACGGGGTTTACAGGGACTGGGGCGAGGGCGTCGACGCATGCGTCACACTCGAAAAAAACGTTCCTCTTTTGTGCTACAGCGCCGATTGTGTGCCGATTCTGTTTTACGCAGCCGATATTGAAGCTGTTGCCGCCTGCCATGCAGGCTGGCGCGGAAGCGCTGCAAACATCGGAGGCAAGGTTGCGGCGGAGCTTGTGAAAATGGGCGCAGATGAAAAAAACATTTATGCGGAAATCGGACCGTGCATCGGCAAATGCTGCTATGAGGTCAGTGCGGATGTTGCGGAAAAGTTTTCCCCCGAATGTTATGATAAATGTTCAAACGGGAAATATATGCTTGATCTTGCTTTTGCGAACAGACTTTGCCTTATAAATGCCGGGCTTGCGGCGGAGCATATTTCGGAAAGCGGAATCTGCACAAAATGCCGCAACGATTTGTTCTTTTCTCATCGCGGTCAGAACGGGAAAAGCGGAACGCTCGGCGGAATTATTTGCATGAAGGATTGAGATTGTTATGAGATTTTTGTCATTTGCCGCCTGTGCGGCTGCGGCGGCTGTTATTCTGTGCGGCTGCGGCGGCGGGGGAAATTCCTCCGAAGTAAAGAAAAATACAGCTGACGGAACGGCATATCTTGAAATGCGTCCGGCAGATTCACTCGACCCTCTTAAAACGGATAAAAAAAGCGTGCGCGATGTTCTTTCAGCGTGCTATGAGCCTCTTTTTACAATCGACAAAAACATTTCGCCGAAAGGCGTCATCGCAAAAAGCTGGAGCATGGACGATGACGCAAAGACCGTCACCGTTTCAATCAAGGAGGGAATTTTGTGGCACGACGGAAAAAAGCTGACAGCCGCAGATGTTGTTTACACGGTTGACAAACTGAAAAATCTGCCCGATTCGCCGTATCGATTTGCAGTTAAATATGTTGCAAGCGCGGAAGCTGAGGATAACTATACCGTGAAGTTTAAGCTTACGCGCCCGTATGCACAGTTTGTGTATTCGCTTTATTTCCCGATTGAGCCCTCCCATGCGGAGGAGCTTGACGAAACGGTTGTCGGCTGCGGCGCATACAAGCTGAAGGAATATACAAAGGATGACCGCCTTGTGCTTGACAAATTCGATTCATGGCACGGCGGTGACGCTGCCTGCAAGATAATCGACGTTTCAATTGTGCGCGACCGTGAGTCGGCGTCCTCCTCGTTTTTATCGGGAATGCTTACGGCTATTTCCGGCGATTCGTTCGATTTGTCAAACAATGCGCTTAAGGACGATATGCGCGCAACAGCCTATCCGTCCTCAAGATATGAATATATTGCATTTAACCACGAAAGAAGCATTTTCTCATCATCGGGCGTGCGCAGCGCCGTTTCCAATGCGATTGACCGCAGTGAAATTGTTTCGGAATGTTACGGTTCATATGCGGACGCGGCAAACATTCCGCTGCACCCCTCGGGAAAAGATATTGCCCCGTCCCCGACGCTTTCAGCATATGATCTTGATAATGCGATGGAAATGCTTTTTTATGAGGGCTACGGAACAAACGAATCGAACATACTTCTCAACGAAAAGGGAGAACCGTTCGGGTTTACTCTGCTTGTGAATGAGGAAAATACCGCGCGCTGCCGCGCTGCCGATATTATTGCGTCGCAGCTACTCAAAGCAGGAATGACGGTGCGCGTTACAAGAACCGATTATGAAACGTATAAATCGCTTATTGAGCGCAGGGAATACGACGCATACCTCGGCGGAACGGCTGCCGGGAATATTTACGATTTCGAATATCTGCTTTCTGCGGATGGTGAACTGAATAACTACGGTTACCGCAGCAATTATATGGAGCTGGCGCTTTCGAATATGGCAAACTCGCCCTCGCGCGGTTCATTTGAAGAAGCTGCGCTTAATTTCGGTGAGGTTTTTGTGCGTGAAGAACCTGTCTGCGGACTGCTTTTTGTGCGCGATGCCGTCGTTTCGGCAAGAACGCTTAAAAATGCGCCGTCACCAGCGCTGTTTTTTCCGTTCGCAAATATTGCCGATTGGGAGATTTTAAGTAAAAATTAAGATTGCCGTCTTATTATTCTGTTACGGAGGCGATAAAAATGCGTGTTTTGGTTGTAGAGGACGAAAAATATCTTGCAGACGCTCTTTCGCATATTCTTAAGGATAGCAGATACACTGTCGACACGGTGTACGATGGGGAGGATGGCTTGGATTACGGGCTTTCGGGTGTGTATGACGTTATCGTGCTTGACATCATGCTTCCGAAAACGGACGGAATCAGCGTTCTTAAGGAGCTTCGGGCAGAGGGTATAAAAACTCCCGTGCTGCTGCTGACGGCAAAATCGGAGGTTTCCGATAAAATAACGGGGCTTGACAGCGGCGCCGATGACTATCTTGCCAAACCGTTCAATTCGGGAGAGCTGCTTGCACGGCTGCGCGCGCTCACAAGGCGCGGAACGGAAATGATTATCAATAATAATGAAATTTCTTTCGGTGATATCACGCTCGATACAAACACGCTCAATCTGTGCGGCCCGAAAAAAAGCATCAGGCTGACAAAAAAGGAGTTTGACCTGCTCGAGTATCTGATTATTAATAAAGCGATGGTCGTTTCAAAGGAGCAGATTATCGATAAGCTTTGGGGCTTTGACTCGGAGGCGGAGGCAAACCACGTTGAGGTTTACATATCCTTTTTAAGAAAAAAGCTTGCGTTTGTTTCCGAAAAGGTTGCGGTAAACACTGTGCGCGGCATGGGCTACAGACTCGGAGAAAATTAAAGGAGGGGTCGGTATGCTTAAAAAACTGCGCAATAAAATGCTCATTCTGAATATGACAAGCACGCTGTGTCTTATCCTGATTTCGTTTGCCGTGATTTACAGTATCACATATTCAAGCGTTGAAAAAGAAATAAATCAGTCGCTTTTCCGCGCGTTTACAATGCATCGTCCGCCCGACGGAGCAATGCACCTCCCGGATTGGCAGCCGTCGGATGACAATAACGGCGACAGCAGGGGGGATAACAGCGCGCAGAAAAAAAGAATGCTGCGTGACACAAGAAATTTTTCCGTTTTCGTTAAGAAGGACGGAACGATTGAAACCAATTCGATGTTTGGGGAAAATAACGAGCTTTATACATCGGTTGCAAGCGAGGTCTTAAAACAGAGCGGTGAGCGCGGACGCTTCCGCTATGACGGAATATACTGGTGTTACCAGACCAAAAAAAATGATGACGGAACGCGCATAATTGCACTTGCAGATATAACTGCGGAGAACGGGATAATTGTCCGCCTGCTCGCAAGCTTTGCGCTTTGCTCGGTTGGGCTGCTTGTCGCAGTATTCCTCATAAGCCTGTATTTTGCGAACAAGTCCATAAAACCTGTGCGCGACGCATGGGATAAGCAGAAGCAGTTTGTTGCCGACGCATCGCACGAGCTTAAAACACCGCTTGCGGCAATCAACACGAATGTCGATGTTCTGCTCGGAAGCCCGGAATCAACCGTTGGGCAGCAGAGCAAATGGCTTGAACATATCAAAAGCGAAGCTGAGCGCCTGACAGGGCTTGTGCAGAATCTTTTGTTCATGGCGCGCATTGACGGTGACGTTCAGGTTCCGATGACGGAAACGAATCTGTCAGATGTGTACGAATCGGTTGCGCTGAACATGGAAGCGGTTGCCTTTGAAAAGGGGAAAAATTATTCTTATGATATCGAGCATGGGATATACGCAAAGGCAAATGCGGAACAGCTTACCCGCCTGTGCCTCATTCTTATTGACAACGCTGTTAAATATTCGCCGGACGGAGGGCATGTTGATATATGCCTTAAAAGGGTTCAGAAGGAAGCGGTTTTATCTGTTTCAAACGACGGCGATCCGATACCGCCCGAGGAGCAGAAAAAGATTTTTGACAGGTTTTATTGCTCCGACAAAGCACGCACCGGCAACAGCTATGGGCTCGGGCTGGCAATGGCAAAGGACATAGCCGCCGTGCATCACGGTAAGCTGACGGTTGAAAGCCGCGAAAATGAACCGACGCGCTTTGCTTTTTCAGTCCCATGGACATCTCACGAAAGCTGAAAGCATAGCCGTCCGCGCATTTCGGTTGCGTCCGAAAATGCGCGGACAGCTATGATTTTACCCCGTATTTTCGGCAATTATTACGCTCTTAAATGCTTCGGAGAAAAAAATATGTCTTTTTCGAAAAAAATACTTGTAATTTAAAAAAATGTGTGTTATAATCAAAACACTGGTTTTGAAAAATCGGTTTTCGAAATCACGGCCCGTTGGTCAAGCGGTTAAGACACCGCCCTTTCACGGCGGTAACACGAGTTCAAATCTCGTACGGGTCACCATTTTCGGGCTTTTAGCTCAGTTGGTTAGAGCAACCGGCTCATAACCGGTCGGTCCGGGGTTCGAGTCCCTGAAGGCCCACCATACCGAGTGTTCTTACAGAACTTGAAAGGTTTTGTAAGAACACTCGGTTTTTTATTGTGTCAGCAAAAAAATTGTAAATAAAGTGTAAAATGCTTGCAAATCCGAATCCGATGTTATATAATATACTAGATTTTGAAAATCACATAAGAAAGGATTGGAAATAATGGGTAAGAAATTTACGGCTCTGTGCGCGTCCGCGCTTTCGGTTGTCATGCTTCTCAGCGGCTGCGGCGGCGATAAGAGAATGTCGGCTGAAACGGACGGGGACAAATCGCTTAACGATAAGGTCGTTGCAACAATCGGTAAAACGGAAATCACGCAGGCGGATTATAATTTTATTTATAAGCTTGTGTATGACAACATGTCGCAGTATTCTTCATACTACGGAGATGACTGGGAAAACATGGAGATTGAAGACGGCAAAACCATGGGCGATTATATGAAGGAAAATACCGAAGCTCAGATTAAGCAGATGGCTGCCGCCGTTGCTCTTGCGGAGGATAACGGAATAAAGGCGGATTCCACGGCTGTTAAGGATGCCGTTACGAAAAACAAGAATAATCTTGTTGAGCATAATTATAAAGGGACCGACGGATACAAGGCGTATCTTGAAGAAGCGAGAACAACCGACAAGGCGTTTGACCGATACCTTGAAATAGTTGAGATTTACGACCGCCTTTACAAGGAACTTACGAAAACCGACGGCAAGGCTTCAATTGACAATGATAAGCTTAAAAAGGATTTCCTTAAGGAATATGCCGACAAATGGAGGGTGCAGCATATCCTTATCGGAACAAAGGCGCAGACTGACAGCAGCGGAAACGAAACAAAGCCTGCCAAAACCGATGATGAGGCAAAAAAAATTGCCGAAGAGGTTATTGCAAAGCTTGACGCCGGCGCAGACTTTGACGACCTTATAGAAGAATATAACGAAGACCCCGGAATCTCAAAGGGTAAATTCTATGTGTTCGGAACGGGCGAGATGGTTCCCGAATTTGAGGAAGCTTCAAAGAACCTTGAAATCGGAAGCTACACAAAGGAACCCGTTAAAACGGATTACGGCTACCACATCATTAAGAGGTATGTTATCGATGATACAATCGATGAATTTAAAGACTACAAAAAGCAGAAGCTTCAGGAAAAGGTTATGAATCTTATCGATAAGAAGCTTAAGAAAATGAAGCCCGTCAAGTTTGAAAACAAGATGATTGACAAGTATCTTGACGAGTGGAGCAAGGCAAGAAAGAAAAAGGCTGAAGCGGCTCAGAAAAATGCGGACGCTCAGCAGAGCGCCGCTCCGGCAGAGGATTCGGCGCAGCAAACGCAGGATACCGCGCAGGACGCAGCTCAGGCGGATGAAAAACAGAATCAGTAAATAAAGTATCTTCGGGGCAGGGTGAAATTCCCTACCGGTGGTCAAAGCCCACTAACCTCATTTGAGGCCGATGCGGTGAAATTCCGCAGCCGACGGTTACAGTCCGGATGACAGAAGATTTTAGCATGTAATAAAATGCGCCCCCGAATTATCGGGGGCGTATTTTTTATCTGAAAGGGATGTTGCGATTATGAACAAAACAAAGAAAATAACATGCACGGCTTTACTTTGCGCACTTGCGTATGCCGCGGTAATCATCGGAAAGGCTGTTCCGATAAGCATAATATCATTTCTAAAGTATGACCCGAAGGATATTATAATTGTCATCGGCGGATTTTTGTACGGACCGATGACCGCGTTTCTAATCTCCGCGGCGGTTTCGCTTGCCGAAATGCTCACAATCAGCGAAACGGGATTGATAGGCTGCGTTATGAACATAATTTCAAGCTGTGCGTTTGCGTGCGTTGCGTCAGCTGTGTATGGAAAAAATCGGCGCCTGCCTTCGGCAATTGCCGGGCTTGCACTCGGAACGGCTGCGTCGGCTGCGTCCATGCTTGTGTGGAACTATGCGCTCACGCCTCTTTATATGGAAATTCCGCGCGGCGATGTTGCAAAAATGCTGCTCCCGGTTTTCCTCCCGTTCAATATGATTAAATGCATAATAAACTCATCTCTTGCCGTCATGCTTTATAAGCCGTTTGTAAGGATTCTGCGGAAAACCGGCATGGCTGAAATGCGCCCGAGTGGCGACGGCGGAAAACCGAGGCTTGCACTGTACGGCGCGGCTGTGTTCACTCTTGTGATGTGCGCCGCAGCAATTGCCATTCTCAGATATTAGCATATCTGCGCTTCTTTTCCTCGTACTTGCGCTTTGTTGCCATTCCGCCGCGAATGTGCCGCTCCGCCTTGTTTTTGTCAAGCACGGCTTTAACTGTCCGCGCAAGCGTCGGGTCTATCTTAAGCAGTCTGTCCGTGACGTCCTTATGTACGGTCGTCAATAAAATGATACTTTTTGTCAAGCCCTATGTCGGTCAGAAGTTTTAGGTATATGTCAACCTGTCCGGCGGGCGATACTTCAATACGGTCGATAACCTGTTTTAACATCTCGTTTGTAATCTCGGCGGAGTTTAGTATGTCGCCGATGGTTTTGAAGGTATCAACAAGACCGATTTGCAGCTTGTCGCCCTGTGTGATCCCGTACCGCGCCATTTTCAGCTTTTCTTCAAGGTGTTTTATTTCGGCATTTATCGAAGATGTTTTCTCTTTTAAATCGTCCATTGATATGACTTCATTGTCATACATATCAATGTATTTCTGACGGCTCTTTTTTAGCTTTTCTATTTCTTTTTCAAGCTCTTTTTCCGTTTTTCGGTTCTTGTTCATCGGCTCGTAACTTTTGTTGAAGTCGGATACGATTTTTTTGATAACTCTCTGCTTGTCCGAGATAAGCCCCGAGAGATATTCTTTGATTGAGGTTAAAAGCTCGCCTTCGTCAATAACGATTTTGTTATTGCACGTATCCTTGCCTTGTGAGTTTCGTCCGCAGCACACCCAGCTGATTTTCTCGCCGTTTTTAACCTCGCGCTTTGTACGGCGGAAGAAATGCCCGCAGTCGGCGCATTTAATCAGGGTGCTGAATATGTTTTTGCAGCTTTTTCTCGTGCCGTCCGCTTTGAATTTCGTTGCATTTTCCGCCATAATGCGCTGTGCCTTTTCATAGGTTTCACGGTCTATGATTGCAAGGTTTCGCCGCTCGAAGATTTTCCATTCTTCTTCGGGTTTGTTAATCCTCTCATTTGTTAGAAAATCGCCGATTTCCTGTTTCCCGTTTACAATTAAGCCGGTGTAAATTTCATTTGCTATCAGTCTGCAAATTGCGTTTTGTGACCATTTATATCCCCGTTTGGTTTTTATGTTTCTTTCGTTCAGTATTTTTGCAATTTTGCTTGCACCCAGATTGTCGGTGATATACATTTTGTATATCTGCCGCACAATGTCCGCCTCAAATTCGTTGATGTTAAGATTAAAGTAATCGCCGATGATTTTGTCGTAGCCGTAGACAAGGTTCGGAACTCTCCCTTTTTCGGCATTCAGTCGCTTGCTGAATTTTATTCTTGACGAGGTATTTCTGCTCTCCTCCTGTGCAACGGTCGCAAGCATTGTCAGCATCATTTCGCCGTCCTGTGTGGACAGGTTCGTGTTGACGAACAGAACCGGTATCCCCATTGATTTGAGTTTTCTGATGGATTGCAGAAAATCCAGCACGTTTCTTGCCATCCGTGATACGTCTTTTGTCACGACCATATCGAATTTTCCCAGCTCCGCATCGTGCATCATTGCCAAAAACTCCGTCCGCTTTTTAAGCTGTGTTCCCGAAATTCCCTCGTCGGCGTATATTTTCACAAGCGTGTGATTGTTTTTTTCGGCAAATTCCTCAAAGAACATTTTTTGAGTTTCCAAACTGTTTAGCTGGTCTAATTTGTCGGTTGATACTCTGCAATACACACCAAGTTTCATAAAATCTCACTTCCTTTCGTTTTTTCAAACACAACATACCACATTGTTTTCTATAAGTCCAGATATATTTTTTACTTCTCTTAAAACAATACCCCGCCCAAAAAATATCGTTCAGGCGGAGTATGTTTCCTATTTATTTCCTAATCCAAATCACTTTCTGATTCAGAGCTATTTTTTAAGGTACGTTTTTCTTGATTATCTAAAATCATCTTGGTCAATACTCCCGTTGCCGCCCGTGAAATAAATTCACCGGCTATTTTTTCGGAGTCAGACCTTGTATTTGGATTATGGAAGGTTATATGTAAAACTTGTCCTTTCATATAATGTCCTCCATTTCCAAATTAGATTTATGTTACATACTATGTCCGTCAAAATCCAAATATTCAATTTTTATTATTTAATTTTACTGCATACTCATACCGCCGAGCTCGTATTTTTCATTTTCAACGAGTTTTTCAACCATTTCCTCTATGTAGCCTTCCGTCAAATCTTTATCACGTGCGTTTTTAATCAATTCAATCAAGATGCAAACCGATGCGGCGGAAAGACCTGTTATAAGAGACAGCGCCGCCGTGTCGTCCTCGTCATAGCCTTTCTTTTTGCTTATCCCCGAAACAGATTTAACAAGGCTAAACACCCTTTTGTCAATGCCGTAATTGAGATTATTGAAATCACTAACGCCGCTGTTATGCGATACACCGCTATGCGGATTTTCTTTAACCCTTTCTCGGTTTTTGTAAAAAGTTCTTCTTGAATTTTCCCAACCTGTGTTGAAAGCAAATTCAATTCCGCCGTCAGTCTGTCCCTGTCCTGATGTGACAGAGCGACGATTTTCTCCTCCAAAATATCCAGGCGATTTAAAATCGGTGTTAAGTCCTGCGTTTGTCGGTTCATACTTTTTAATTCCTCTAAAGTTGAATTCATTTTCCATATTCTCCTTCAAAAACTTATCTTCGTGCAGCCTGTAATCTCTGCATTTTTTGCCGCCGGGAGTGGTGTAGCAAATAGATTTTCGCTCATTTGTCCAGCTGACTTTGTAGCCCTCGCTTTCCATATAGGATATAAATTCCGCCTTGTTTTTGCAGATATTCATTGCAGCTTCAACGGTATTTATAAGCCTGAACTTCCAACTGTTGCCGAGAGTTGCCGCCGTATATTCGCCGTGTGTCATTGTTTCGGACGATTTTTGCTCCTTGTGTTTTATAACTGAAAGTCCGTATTCGGAGCATATTTTGTCGGAGACGGTTCGGATATTTTCAAGCGACTTTTTATCCTGATGAAGTTTCTTTCCGCTTTCAAAACTGACGCTGTTTACGATGATATGATTGTGCAAATGATTTTTTTCAATGTGCGTTCCGACGATTACTTCGTAGCCCTCAAAACATTCTTTTGTGAGCCTGACACCGATTTCGTGTACGGTTCTCGGTGTGATTTTTTCTTCCGGACTGAACGACTGACAGTAGTGATAAAAGTATCTGCCGTTCGTCTTTGAGTGCAAGTGTTTTGTCAGCATAAATTCATCGTAGGCGGAGTGGGGAGAGCAGTTTATTCCCGAAACTAATTTCTCACCGCTTTGCAAAAGTGTTTCTCTGTCGTTTGAAACATAATTTATAACACCCGACAGTCCGGCTCGGCTTTGGCGTTTATTGTTCAGTGCAACCACGATTGCCATTTAAGAACACCTCTTGCAAATTTTTTGAAGCTCGGCATATACGTTTTGAAGTTCCGCACTGACATCTTGCAAATATACGGAGTTTATTTTACCCATATTCGCAAGCAATGTAAGTCTGTTTATGTTGCCGCCGATTCTTTTCACTTCGGTTATCAGGGGTTTAACATCTATCACATTGATTTTCTTTTGCATTGCACATTTGATTATGTAATCAGTCATAGTTTCCTTTGCGTCGCCGGCTAAATTTTTAATTACATTGTACTCAACATCTGATGCTCTTATGGATATAACATTATTTCTGTGTCTCATTTTGTTCCTCCTTTGCTTTGTAAAGTGGGTACGGGCTGCCGCCCGAAAGTCTGCGCCGTTTTAGGTGCGAGTGTGCGTGCGGTAAAGCCACGCGCGATGCTTGCAACCTCTTAAAGAGGTTATCTGTTTTTGCCGACAGGGTCGGCAGGGACGGTTATTGGGATATAAGAATTACCGTCACTATCGGCACTATTCACCGCAACATCATTTTGGCTTTGCGGGACTGCTGACAGAAAAATAAGCCTTTTGCCGTTGCTCCGTTTTTTCTCATACCTGATACCTTGCTCTGCTAACTCTATCTTATTTTTGTTCAGTTCTCTCGACAGAACACTGGGAATAATTTTCTCTTTGCAATATCCCAAAAGCAATTCTGCAAGTTCAGACGGTGTACCCGCAAAAGAATGATTTTCTTTTATAAACTCAACAACGTCTGCAACAATATTCTCTAAGAGTATTTCCGGATTTCCAACGCTGTCTTTAACAAATTCCCATACCTTTGTCGGCTTGTCAAAGTGCAATTCTATCTCTCTGTATTCAATATCTCTGCCCACACAACACAGAGTAGCATTGTTACTGCTGCGTTTACTCTTATCAAGAACAAGTATTGTATCGGCGGCTCCGGTGATACCGCTTGTACCCGACACCATCGCAACAGGATCTTCGTGCTTTTCTTTTCGCAGGTGATGAACCAATATTATCGCAATATTTAATTCATCAGCTATTTGTTTTAGAAATCCTATATCTTTATAATCGACTGCATATGCGTTGTCATTAGAGATGCTGCGTATTCTTTGGAATGTATCAATTACAATTAAGTTTGTGCCGGGGTGATTGGCAACAAAATTTCGGATTTGTTCTTCTATTCCTGTCCCGATATTCTCCGCAACCGTTGCTACAAATAACTCTTTTGCAGCGTCATATGTCATATAACTTAATCGGTCCTGAAGTCTGGGTATGCTGTCTTCCAGTCCGAGATAGAGAGTTGTTCCTTGCTTGGTCTTGAAATTCCAGACAGGTTCGCCTTTTGATACTTGCAGGCACAACCAGAAAGCGAACCATGACTTGCCCATCGTTGGAGCACCGGAGAGAATATGTAAGCCGGGGGCTATCAGCTTTTCAACGATAAATTCTATCGGTGCGAACTCGGTATCGAGCAAAGTTTCTCCATCAATTACGTTAAATTCCTTATTCATTTTGAACCTCCTTTTTAAAATTTTTTTGCGATAGACTTGACAATGAGAAAAGAGTGTGGTATGATATTTAAGGAATTATAATTATTAATAAATAATTCCTTAAACCAAAATCATTCTAACATATTCGAATTGCTTTGTCAAGTATTATTTTTAAATAAAATAAATTCTTGATTTTTTGAAGGGGGTTTACTTATGAAATTCAGCGTTACTTTTAGGGAAAATTCTATTTCCTTAAACAAGTTAAATACAGTTATGAATGACGTTATAGGGGGGATTGCCTGTCTGATTACGGAAGGTGAATGGGAACGGCTTTCTTGGCTTGAAACTAACGATTTTGGCAAAGATGATGTTAGGGAATTCGCTCGAAAATTTTTAGATCAATGCTTTTTTAGCAATTCATCTCCTGAAGAAATGTATAACAAAATTCTAAATGATTTTCATATGAATGACAAACAGTTCTCGGTAAGCAGAAAAATGATTCCCACAGGGATCACAGGCAAAAAGCATGTGATTGCCGATAGATACTATATTGATACACTTGAGGATTTAATTATACTTGAAATGTTGTATGCGATTGAGAGAAATATTTCTTTTATGAAATGCAGGCACTGCGGCAAATATTTTGCATCAGCCAATGCCGGTGCGGCGTATTGTGACAGAAAAAACGAAAACGGAAAAACATGCAAACAGATTGCCGCAAAGAGAACATTCAGCGAAACGCTTAAGGCAGATGAAACACTCGCTATTCACGAGAAGGCGTATCAGTCGCTTTACTATAAGTCAAGAAAGGCAACCGATGAAAAGGAAACCAGAATGTATAAAACAAAAATGGCGGTATTGCGCCGCGCGAGAATGGATTACAAAAACGGGAAAATTTCATCAGATAAACTTATTGGGATAATTGAAAAAAACAAATAAATTGTCGGGTTACAGGCAGAAAAATACGCAGGCGTGGGAAAAGTACCCTGCCTGCATATCTTTTGCCCTGTTACGGGGCTTAAATGCCGTTATATCGGCTATTAAAATTGATTTTCATTCAGTATATAGGTCATCATTTTCAAAGCATGCCATAACAAACCTTGCTCCCAGCTTAAAGCCTTTTATAAATGTCTGACATTCTGTAATTTGTGTCATTTCATCTTGACATGCCTTGTATTTGTCAAACAATTCTTTTTCTGGTTTGTTTAGAGCTTCGAGTAGTTTTTCTTCGTTTCGGGTCAGTAGTTTGAATACTTTGTCAAATTGCCTTTGTCGCTGAAACGGTATTTCAACCGGATTGATATTGCCATACCAAAATTCTTCTAATATTCGCATTGTTTTTCCTCCTCACATAAAAAGAGCGGCTCAAATTTCGGTATATCCGAAATTGAGTCGCCTTCTTTATCATTTTTACTGTTGTTTTAATTGACTCTCTAACACACAACATCTGCAGTTTTTTCTCGTATGTCTGCCGGCTTTATCCCTTGCTTTGCAAGCTCTTATGCTACTATAAACACATCGCTTTCAATGTTGTACTTTTCGCCATACATAATTTCTTCTAATGTAAACTTCGCCATTCGTGCCACCTCCTTCGGCAACACAAACAGTATCACAAGAAGGAGTAGAAGTCAACGAAGGAAATAAAACTTATCAGTCTAATATTATAATCTCTTTTTCATCTAGTTCCTTTTTCCACCGAGCATTCCATGCCTTTGTAAAAAGTCTCTTATGTGTAGGATTAGAAGACCATAGATTTTCATGAATATGATGATAAATTTTATAACCACCCAACAATTCCATATTTTCAGCCTTACATATCAAAACTTGAAAGGCTTTACTATCATCTTCTGTTTTAAATTTTCCAAATTCTATTAAGTATTTTTCTTTTAATGATTGCTCAGTTTTATCACTAAATATATACTCAAAAAAACGCTTTGATTGTTTGGTTTTAAATATTGGAACTAATAGTTTTTCATCGAATTCTTCAAGATCTGCTTCCTCTTGAGCTTTTTCAAGAAAATCCCAATGTTCAGACATAATTCCAAACATTTCTTCAACATTCTTATAAATCGAAATATAATAAGAAAATTCAATTGACCCATCTATTACCATATCCTGTTTTCTTAAACAATCGGCAACTATGTAATCGCCATATAAGCCGTTATCATATAAGCTTTTACATAGTTGCTCTGACATGGCCACAGTAATATATTTCTCCGATTTGTTTATCCATTCCACAGCAAGTTCTGATAATTCTTCTATAGATGTTATCAATTCTAAATAATCTTTAGTCATAGAAACATCGAACTGAATTAAAGATTCTAACTCTGGTATAAAACAATCTAGCTTTTTGGTTAATTCAATAGCCTCGCTTGCATTTGTGATATTGCATGCGTCTTTGATTATTGTATATATGTGTGTTCGTTCTTCGGCAGTTAATTTTTTAAATGATATGGCCTTAAAATCAAAATTATCAATTAAATATTTTCTGACGTTTTCGTCGTTAACGCAGTTTGCATTGGCTTTTTCATCAAACAGGTGTTCGAACAAATATGCAATTTCTTCTCTTGAATACTCTCGTCGATATATGCATTCTAACAAAGATAATCCGTTTTCAACTGTAATAGCTGAAGTATTAATTAAACTAATAGCTTCTTTCAAATCCCTAACATATATATATTCATCTTGTGTTATCAATGGAAATTCACCAAAAAACAAAGTTACATATTCCTTGTTTGCACATTTAAAGTAGCAATGTTTTCTCATTATTAATACCTTTTGATGTGATGATTTATTGATTCTATTAGATGCGGCAACAATTAAGTCATTTAGTTTTAAGTAAGGATTAATTCTATTCAGTTCATCGTTTTCTATTAAATAAATAATAGGTGCATAAAATAAATGATTTTTCATCAAATGAGATATGTGTTCGTCATTAAGATTTTTAACGATGCCCTTATCGTTGATTGATTCTAAAAACGCATCGGAAAACTCTTCTGGTTTAAAACTATTAATGTATTCGACGAACCGAGCTGGATCAATATCCGTCTCACAAATAACAGAAAACAGGTCATCGTATCTCAAATGATTGATAAACATAAATTTCAAAAGATGTTCTGCTATTTCATCTGGGGGTAAAATCTCAGAAAGTAATTTCATTATAACATATGATTTTTCCAATATATTTTTATCCTTGCTTAATGGTTTTTTATTAACAAGATTAATAATATATTCAGCGTTGCTTTCATCTAATTTTTGGGGATTTATAAGTTTGATTGCAACCTCAAAGTTTGTGATTAAATTGATTTCTGTTTCTGTGATTTGAGGAGTATATTCAGAATCATTTATAAATATATTTGCAAACTCCTTGCCTCCTTCCCAGATTTGATGGACAGAAAAAAGTGTGATATAATGGAATGGACA
>OGMF01001468.1_pt1 | contig 22596 bp, 23 predicted proteins | sample 1572921 | NCBI WGS metagenome assembly OGMF01 (sample SAMEA2581919, study PRJEB24529) | metagenome | biome: Human gut stool | place: China | collected 2011 | reverse complement strand
GACAATAAAAAGTAAATACAACAGATGAGGGGCTGTTTGTCTCCACGGCTATCTCCAAAGTCTTCTATCTCATATTCGTGAAAGAATAAAAAACGGAAAAGATGTCAAAAACTTATTGCCAAAAGCGGTATTTGATTATATAATAAATAAAAAAATATATATGGACTGAGGTAAGGTGCTTTGACGGAAAGTGAGATTATCAAAAAACTGAAGAAAACACAAAAGGAAAGGCGTTTTCTCCATACTCTTGGGGTTGCGGACGAGGCGGTGCGCCTTGCGCCGAAATTCGGGGTTGACGTGAAAAAAGCAAGACTTGCGGCGCTTTTGCACGACTGCGCAAAAAATCTTGATGAAAAAAGCGGCGAGAGCTTTTCGGACATCTGCAAGCGGTACGGAGTCGCTGGCATGAGAAGCCAGGAAGATGCAGCAGCCCTTCATGGACGAGTATGCAAAAGAGGAACGCGCGCTCGTTCATGCGTTTCTCGGCGCTGCGGTTGCCAGGCGTGATTACGGCGTTGAAGATGAAGAAATTCTCAGCGCGATTTATTATCATACAACGGCGCATGCAGCAATGACGCCACTTGAAAAGCTTATTTATATTGCCGACATGACGGAGCCTGGGCGAGTTATTGAACAGGCAAAAGAAATTCGCAGGCTGGTCGAAACCGATCCCGATGAGGCGCTGATTTACGCAATCGGCTGCTCGATTAAGCATGTTGTCAAAAAAGGAACGCTGATTCACCCCGATTCGGTTTATGCAAGAAATTATCTTATAGAACACAGGAGGGCTGCAAATGACTGAAATTGAAAAGGTAAAAAGAGCGGCTGAGCTGCTCGATTCTAAAAAAGCATACGATATAGTTGCACTTGACCTATGCGGCTCTACAATAATTGCGGAATATTTTGTGATATGCACTGCAGGTTCAACACCGCAGATGAATGCTTTGTATGACGCGGTTTGTGAGGGAATGGCAAAGGACGGCTGCCCTCCGCTGCACGTTGAGGGAATAAAAAACGCAGGGTGGATTGTTGTTGATTTTGACGGCGTTATGGTTCATATATTCAGCAGGCAAATGCGCGATTTTTACGGATTGGACAATCTGTGGGCAGATGCAAAGAAAATTGACCTCGGATTGAACCCGGAGAAAGGAAATGATAGTGATGGATTATAATTTTAAGCAGATTGAAAAAAAGTGGCAGACTTACTGGGATGAGCATAAGTCATTTGCTGCCGGAACGGATAAGTCAAAGCCGAAATTTTACGCGCTTGTGGAATTTCCGTACCCGTCGGGACAGGGACTGCACGTCGGTCACCCGAGGAGCTACACGGCGCTTGATATAGTTGCAAGAAAACGCCGCATGGAAGGATATAATGTGCTTTATCCGATGGGGTGGGACGCTTTCGGACTGCCCACTGAGAATTATGCGATTAAAAATAAAATTCATCCGTCAAAGGTTACAAAAGATAACATTGCAAACTTCAAGCGTCAGCTCAAAAGCCTCGGCTTTTCGTTTGACTGGGACAGGGAGGTAAACACAACCGATCCGTCCTATTATAAGTGGACGCAGTGGATTTTCCTTAAAATGTTTGAAAAAGGACTTGCTTACAAGCAGGAAATGCCGATAAACTGGTGCACGAGCTGCAAGTGCGGACTTGCGAATGAGGAGGTTGTAAACGGCGTTTGCGAGCGCTGCGGCGGCGAGGTTGTGCAAAAGCTTAAAAGCCAGTGGATGCTCGGCATAACGAAATATGCTCAGCGCCTGATTGATGACCTTGACGGTCTTGATTATATTGAAAAGGTAAAGATTCAGCAGAAAAACTGGATTGGCAGAAGCAGCGGCGCAGAGGTTGATTTTACTCTGAGCACAGGCGACAAGCTGACGGTTTACACAACGCGCCCCGACACTCTCTACGGCGCAACATATATGGTGCTTTCGCCGGAACACCCGTTTATAGATAAATATATCGATAAAATAGAGAATAAGGACGAGGTTATCGCTTACCGCGCGGCCGCGGCAAAGAAGAGTGATTTTGAACGCACAGAGCTTGTCAAGGACAAAACGGGCGCTCCGCTTAAGGGAATCACGGCGACAAACCCCGTAAACGGCAGGGAAATCCCCGTTTGGATAAGCGATTACGTTCTCATGTCATACGGAACCGGCGCAATCATGGCTGTTCCGGCGCACGATGAGCGTGACTGGGAATTTGCGAAGAAATTTAATCTTCCGATTATAAAGGTTGTTGACTGCGATGTTGACGTAAACGAGCAGGTATTTACGGACGTTTCTTCGGGAAAAATGGTTAATTCCGGCGAGCTTGACGGGTTGACCTGCAAGGAAGCGATTGAAAAAATAATTGACAAGCTTGAGCATGAGGGAAAGGGGCATCGCAAGGTTAATTACAAGCTGCGCGACTGGGTGTTCAGCCGTCAGCGTTACTGGGGCGAGCCGATTCCGCTGATAAAGTGCGAAAAGTGCGGATGGGTTCCCGTTCCGGAAAATGAGCTTCCGCTCAGACTGCCGAATGTTGAAAGCTATGAGCTTACCGATGACGGCGAATCTCCGCTTGCCAAAATCACGGATTGGGTAAACTGCAAGTGCCCCAAGTGCGGAGGAGACGCAAAGCGCGAAACCGATACAATGCCGCAGTGGGCAGGCAGCAGCTGGTATTTCCTGCGCTATATTGATCCTCACAATGACAAGCGCCTTGCTTCTCCCGAGGAGCTCAATTACTGGCTTCCGGTTGACTGGTATAACGGAGGCATGGAGCACACAACACTTCATCTTCTCTATTCAAGATTCTGGCATAAGTTCCTGTATGACATCGGCGTTGTTCCTACAAAAGAGCCGTATGCAAAGAGAACAAGCCACGGCATGATTCTCGGCGAGAATAACGAAAAAATGAGCAAGAGCCGCGGAAATGTAATAAATCCCGATGACATTGTAAACGAGTTCGGCGCGGACACCTTCCGCACCTATGAAATGTTTATCGGTGCATTTGACCAGGCAACACCGTGGTCAATGAACGGCGTTAAGGGCTGTTACAAGTTCATGGAAAGAGTGTGGGCAGTTCAGTCCATGGTAACGGATGAAAAACCGTCCGACAGTCTTGACAAAGCGCTTCATAAGACAATTAAGAAGGTTACGGCTGATATTGAGAGGATGAAATTCAACACGGCTATTGCCGCGCTGATGACATTTATAAACGAGGTTTATAAGGAAGGAAAGATAAACCGCGAAGCATTCGGAAAATTCCTTATCCTGCTCAATCCCACAGCGCCGCATATAACGGAAGAACTGTGGCAGCTTGTCGGCTGCAAGGGCGTTCTTTCCGAGCAGGCATGGCCCGAATATGATGAAAGCAAAACGGTTGATGATGAAATTGAAATTGTTGTTCAGCTCAACGGCAAGGTACGCATGAAGCTCACCGTTCCGGCAGGGCTTGACAAGGCTGCACTTGAAGAAACGGTTATGAGTAACAGCGAGGTTAAGGCGCTTACGGAGGGCAAAAACATTGTCAAGGTTATTTCCGTTCCCGGAAAGCTTGTGAATATTGTTGTAAAGGGATGAATCATATGAATTACAAAAGCACACGCGACATCAGCGTGAATGTTAAAAGCGCAGTTGCGATTGCAAAGGGACTTTCGCCGGACGGCGGTCTGTTTGTGCCGGAAAGTCTGCCCGTTATTTCAACGGACAATATCCGTTACATGGCGGATATGACATATGTTGAACGCGCAAAGGAAATCTTAGGCAGATTTCTGACCGATTTCAGCGCAGCGGAGCTGGAATCGTGCATCAATGCTGCATATACAAAGGAAAAGTTCGAAACGAACACAATCGCCCCGGTATATAAGCTCAGCGACAGCTGCTATATACTGGAGCTGTGGCACGGACCTACATGTGCGTTTAAGGATATGGCGCTCCAGATTTTGCCGCATCTTCTGACAACCTCCGTGAAAAAACTCGGACTGGACAGGGAAACGGTGATACTCGTTGCAACAAGCGGCGACACGGGAAAAGCTGCGCTTGAAGGCTTCAGGGACGTTGAGGGCACGAAAATTGTTGTATTTTTCCCGGATGACGGCGTGAGCAGTATTCAAAGACTGCAAATGTGCACCCAGGAGGGTGAAAACGTTTTCGTAAGCGCGGTGAACGGCAATTTTGACGACGCGCAGAGCGGCGTTAAAGCTATTTTTACCGATGAGGAATATGCAAATACGCTTGCAGGCGAGAAAAAGGCTCTCAGCTCGGCTAACTCGATTAACTGGGGCAGACTTGTTCCGCAGATTGTTTATTATTTTTCCGCATACTGCGATATGATTAAGGGCGGAGAAATTGAAGCCGGAGACGAGGTAAACGTTTGCGTGCCGACCGGTAATTTCGGAAACATTCTCGCGGCATATTACGCAAAGCGCATGGGGCTGCCGGTCAAAAAGCTGATATGCGCGTCAAATAAAAATAATGTGCTCACAGATTTTATAAATACGGGAACATATGACAAAAACCGTGAATTTTTCGTGACAAGCTCTCCGTCAATGGATATTTTGATTTCGTCGAATCTCGAGCGGCTTCTGTATATGCTTTCGGGTGAAAATGCGGAAGAAGTAAAGGATTATATGGAAAAGCTCAAAACGGACGGAAGGTATACCGTGTCGGATAAAATCAAAAGAGCAATTGAGGAAAGCTTTTACGGCGGCTGCGCCGATGATGAAAAATGCGCGCATACAATCAGAGAAACGTATGATAAGTACGGATATGTAACCGACACGCACACTGCGGTTGCTGTGAGCGTTTACAATGAATACGCCGAAAAGACCGGGGATAAGACAAAGACAATCATTGCGTCGACGGCAAGCCCGTTTAAGTTTAACGGCGATGTTCTTGCAGCGCTTGAAGGCAGCGAAGCGCTCGGAGATATGGACGAATTTCGTCTGCTTGAACGTTTGAGCGAAAAATATGACCTGCGGATTCCGTCATCGCTCAAGAGCTTGGAGGAAAAGGAAGTGCGCTTCGAAATGGTTTGCGACAAATCGCAGATGAAAGCCGTTATCAGCGAATTTCTTCACAAATAAACACGGCAATGTAAAAAATGTCCGCAATGCAAAAGCGGCTGCGGCAAAATGAAACCGCATTTTGCCGCAGCCGCTTTGGGGCGAAGGAAAAATAGTGCAGAACGGACAAACTGAACCCGAAGGTGTACAAGAGTACTCCGAGAGGTGAAGTTTGTTCGTAGCATAAAGCATGTTTCGAAGAAATTCGTTGTATGACGAATTTCTGCATTCGGTTTTTCCGATTGTTTATTTCGTTTTTTTATTTGCTTTATGCGTTCTGTGCATTTTGCCGCAGCCCCGACTGTTACTGCCTATATTCAGCAGCCGCAGCCGTCTTTCTTTACAAAGGTTTCACAGTCTGTTTCGGATTTTGCCTTTGCACTGTGGTCACCGATTGTGATATGCCCCGCAAGGCATTCATCGCCGGTTGAATGATAGGTGCATGCGCTTACAACGCAATGCACGCCCTCTGCCGGTTTACCTGATTTTGAAATGCTCATTGTATTCACCTCTGTAAATTTAATTGTAAGTCAGGAATTGAAATATCCGCGAAATAATTCATTGATGCTTCGATTCTTGATTACGGTAATAGTATGCTGCGGAGAATAATTTTTATACGGTGATATTTATGGCAATTTATGCATTAAGCGACTTGCATCTGCCGCTCGGTATCGATAAGCCGATGAATGTGTTCGGCGCAGGGTGGGAGAATTATGTCGAACGAATTGAATACAACTGGAAAAACACCGTTTCGGATGAAGATTTTGTTATTATAAACGGGGATTTTTCATGGGCGACATATCTGGAAGAAAGCATTGCCGATTTCAGCTTTATCGAAAAGCTTCCGGGAACGAAGCTTCTTTCAAAGGGAAATCACGATTACTGGTGGACAACGCTTGCAAAACTTGAAAAATTCAAAACGGAGCACGAATTTTCAAGCGTTCATTTTTTGCAGAACAATGCGTTTTTATGCGGTGACGCCGCCGTGTGCGGAACGCGGGGCTGGATTTCGCCCCTCGATAAAAATTTTAAAACAGAGGATGAAAAAATATATATGCGCGAGCTGATGCGGCTTGAAGCATCACTCAAAGCCGCGGCGGAGCTTTCCGAAACGATTGTTGCGGCGCTGCATTATCCGCCCGATGATACATTTGTTGAGCTTATGGTTCGTTACAATGTGCATTGCTGCGTGTTTGGACATCTGCACGGCAGAAAAGCTGCCGAATACCGCACAATATACAAAAATTGCAGCCTTGTATCGGCTGATTTTCTGAAATTTACACCAAAGCTTATAATTTAACGGTTAAATTCAAAAAAACACTTGCAAAATAACCGATATTATGATATAAATATGAGTTGATGTGTGCATGATTCAGTGCACGGAACAATAGGAGGAAACGAGTATGAAGGTATTAAAGGTTGAACAGCGCGAGGACAAGAGAATGTACCTCGAAATCGAAGTTGACAGCGAAAAATTTGAAGCTGCAATGGAAAAGAGCTACAAGAAAAATGTGAAGAAGATTAATATCCCCGGATTCAGAAAGGGTCATGCGCCCAGAAAAATCATTGAGAAATATTATACGGAAGCCGTTTTTTACGATGACGCTATAAACTTTGTTATTCCCGATGCATATGATGAAGCAGTGGCAGAGGCAAAGATTGACCCCGTTGAAATGCCCGAGGTTGATATAGTTAAGCTTGAAAAGGGCGAAAACTTTGTATTCAGTGCGCTTGTTACCGTAAGACCTGAGGTTAAACTCGGTGATTATAAGGGTATAACGGCTGAAAAACAGGGCAATAATGTAACGGACGAGGATATTGACGCCGAAATTAAAAAGATGCAGGATAATGCGGCACGCGTTACAACAGCCGAAGAAGGCGTTTGTGAAATGGGCGATAAGGTTGACCTTGACTTTGACGGATACGTTGACGGTGAGGGTTTTGAAGGCGGCAAGGGTGAGAACTACAGCCTTGTTCTCGGCAGCGGTAACTTTATCCCCGGTTTTGAGGAACAGATTGCAGGCAAGAAAATCGGCGAGGATTTTGAAGTTAACGTAACTTTCCCCGAGGATTACCATGCAGAGCAGCTTAAGGGCAAGGCAGCAGTGTTCAAGTGTAAGGTTCACAAGGCGGAAAAGAAGGAGCTTCCGGCGCTGGACGATGAGTTTGCAAAGGACGTAAGCGAGTTTGATACGCTTGACGAGCTTAAAAAGGATACAAAGGAAAAGCTTCAGAAAGCAAAGGACGAGGAAGCAAAGCGCGCGTTTGAAAATGCGGTTATTGACATTGCCGTTGAAAATGCCGAGGTTGAGGTTCCAGAATGCATGATAAAGCAGCAGACAGACAATCAGATTCAGGACATTTCCTACCGTTTGCAGAGCCAGGGTATGCCGCTTGAGCAGTATCTTCAGTTTACGGGTATGACGATGGACGGACTGCGTGACCAGCTTCGCGAAAGCGCAGCCAAAAATGTTAAGACAAATCTTGTAATCACTGCAATATCCAAGGCTGAAAATGTTGAAGTAACAGATGAAGACATCGAAGAAGAGTACAAGAAGTTTGCCGAAATGTATAATATGGAGCTTGACAAGGTTAAAGAGATCATGAAGGGCAACGAGGAAAGCATGAAGGGCGATATAATCGCGCGCAAAACGGTTGATATAATCGTTGGTGCGGCAAAGGAAGGCAAAGCAAAGAAAACCGCGAAGAAGGCTGCGGCAAGCGCTGATGAAAAGAAGCCCGCAAAGAAAACAACAACGAGAAAGACAACAAAGAAGGCAGAAGCAGCCGATGACGAAAAGGCTGAGAAGCCGGCAAAAAAGACAACAGCAAGAAAGAAAACCGCCGCTAAAAAGACGGAGGAGTAATTCTCGGCAAGGTTATTGAAAGGAAGGTAAGAAAATGAGCTTGGTTCCTTATGTTATTGAACAAACAGGTCAGGGTGAGCGTTCGTACGACATTTTTTCGCGCCTTTTGAAGGACAGAATCATATTCTTCGGCGAAGAAGTGAACGACGCAACCGCAAGCATAATTGTTGCGCAGATGCTTTTTCTTGAAAGCGAGGATCCCGACAAGGATATTATGCTGTACATCAACAGCCCCGGCGGCAGTATAACCGCAGGCATGGCAATTTACGATACGATGAATTATATCAAGTGCGATGTTTCCACGATATGTGTGGGCATGGCGGCAAGCATGGGCGCATTTCTTCTTTCCGCCGGTGCAAAGGGCAAACGCTATGCGCTTCCCAACAGCGAAATCATGATTCATCAGCCGCTCGGAGGAATGCAGGGGCAGGCAACGGATATTAAAATCCATGCCGACAGAATACTTGCGATGAAGGATAAGCTCAACAGAATCCTCAGTGAAAATACAGGGAGACCGCTTGAAGAAATTGTGCGCGATACCGAGCGCGATAACTTTATGACGGCGCAGCAGGCGCTTGATTACGGTCTGATAGACAAAATAATAACATCGAGCAAGTAATTTTATTTGGAAGGGTTGATTTGTTTGCCGAAAAATAATGATCAGGATATAAGGTGTTCATTCTGCGGAAAAAGCCATGACGAGGTAAAGCGCCTTGTCGCCGGTCCGGGTGTGTACATCTGTGACGAATGCATTGAAACCTGTTTTGAAATACTTGACGGTGAATATGACGATTTTGACAGCGCTGCAGAAGATGCCGCACCTGACGGAATGCTTGAGAGCACTCCCGTTCCCAAGGAAATAAAAAAGGTTCTCGATGATTATGTAATCGGTCAGGACGCGGCTAAAAAAAGTCTTGCGGTTGCGGTGTACAATCATTACAAACGAATCAGTTCTCCTGTCAGCACAGACGGTGTTGAATTGCAGAAAAGCAATATTCTTATGATAGGACCCACCGGCAGCGGAAAGACGCTCCTTGCGCAAACGCTTGCGCGGCTGCTGGAGGTTCCGTTCGCCATTGCCGACGCAACAACGCTTACGGAGGCAGGCTATGTCGGCGAGGATGTGGAAAATATTCTCCTCAAACTCATTCAGGCTGCCGATTATGACATTAAAAAGGCTGAGCGCGGAATCATTTATATCGATGAAATCGACAAGATAACGAAGAAATCGGAAAATGTTTCAATAACGCGCGATGTAAGCGGAGAGGGCGTTCAGCAGGCGCTGCTGAAAATTCTTGAGGGGACGGTTGCGTCTGTTCCCCCGCAGGGCGGAAGAAAGCATCCGCATCAGGAGTTTTACCAGATTGACACGACAAACATTCTGTTTATATGCGGAGGTGCGTTTTCCGGGCTTGACAAAATCATTGAAAAGCGAATCGGAAAACAGGAGGTTGGCTTCGGTGCAAATGTTAAAAGCCGCGTGCAGCGCAATGTCGGCGAAAGCATCAGCCATGTTGAACCGCAGGATTTGCTGAAATTCGGGCTTATTCCCGAGCTTGTCGGGCGCGTCCCCGTTGTGGTAACGCTTGAATCGCTTGACAAGGAAGCGCTTAAACGCATCCTGACAGAACCGAAAAATGCGCTTGTAAAGCAGTATAAAAAGCTTTTTGAGATTGACGGCGTTGACCTCGAGATCACGGACGACGCACTCAACTATATTGCGCAGAAAGCAATCGAACGCGAAACGGGTGCACGTGGACTGCGCGCAATAGTCGAAAAGACGCTTTCGGACGCAATGTACGAAATTCCGTCGGATAAGACGGTTAAACGTGCGATATTTGATAAAGATTCATTTGAAGGGAGCGCACCCAAGCTCATTCGTGATGAGGGTGCAACTGCATAAACATGACTTATAAAACCACGCGGAAATGCTGTTACGCGGGGTATATAGCTCAAGCGGTGTCAATTAACCTTGCGCCGCTTTTGTTTATAATATTCCGCAAAAGCTTTGGCATCAGCTATGCGCAGCTCGGACTGCTCACATTGATAAACTTTCTGACGCAGCTTATTGTCGATGTTTTATCGGCAGCATTTCTTGATAAAATCAGTTACAGAACCTCAGCTGTCACATCGCAGCTGTTTTGCGCAGTGGGGCTTATCCTGCTGCCTGTGCTGGCACAGCTTGAGCATCACTATCTCGGTCTGTGCCTTGCAACGGTGATATATTCAATCGGCGCCGGTCTTATCGAGGTTGTTATCAACCCGATTATGACAGCCGTTCCCGATGATGAGGGCGGCGGCTCGCTTATCCTTCTTCATTCATTTTACTGCTGGGGTCAGCTTGCCGTTGTCTTTATCACAACGGCTGTTATAGCGTTGTTCGGGGAGACTTCATGGTGCATAATCGCTCCGTGTTGGGGCTTGCTTCCGCTTGTCAATGCATTTTTCTTAGTGAAAACACCGATTATTGAGCCAAATGCCGCGAAGCCGCAGCCCGAAGAAAAAAGCGAAAAGGAAGAACCGAAAAAGGCGCTTTTCTGCCGCCGGTTTGTGCTTATTCTCGTTTTAATGGTTTGCGCCGGCGCTTCCGAGCAGCCGATGGCGCAATGGTCATCAATCTTTGCGCAGGAGGCTCTCGGCGTGAGCAAATTCATCGGAGATTTGCTCGGACCCTCGCTGTTTGCCCTTTTTATGGGCATCGGCAGAACCATTCACGGGATATACGGCGGAAGGCTTAATTTCAAGCTGCATGTTTACATAAACAGTCTGCTGTGCGTTCTGTGTTACATGGCAGCGTCGCTTCTGAAAAATCCGTATGCGGCGCTTATGGGCTGCGCGCTGTGCGGCTATGCAATCAGCGTAATGTGGCCGGGGATTGTTTCACTCGCTGCGGAAAAATTTCCGAACGGCGGCGGAGCAATGTACGGCGCAATTGCAATGGCAGGTGATATTGGGTGCTCGGCAGCGCCGTATATTACCGGTGTTGTTGCCTCCATGAAGGTATGGGGGGACAATGGACTCAAAGCCGGAATGTTTGTAAATATTGTTTACCCGATTGTGTATGCCGCAGCATTCGCAGGTCTTGCAGCATGCGGTCGAAACGGAAAGAGGTCATAAATTGAGTTGGGTGTTTTTTACTCTTGTATTCGGAATATGCAAGGGCGCACGTGAGGGCATCAAGAAAAAAGCGCTTGAAAAATCAGGTACATTTGAGGTTTTGTTTTTATATACGCTGCTCGGATTTATGATAGTTATTCCGACATCGCGCAATGTTTTTGATGTTCCGAATAAGTATTATTTTTTTATCTTCATAAAATCATTTTTGGTTTTTCTGTCGTGGATATGCTCATTCACGTCAATAAAGCATATGCCCGTCGGGTTTTACGGCGTTATGGATATGACGCGTGTTCTTTTTGCAACGCTTCTCGGAATAACCGTTATGGGTGAGGGAACAACGCCGCGGCGTCTTGGCGGATTGGCTCTCGTTCTGCTCGGACTTATCCTTGTGAATATCCGTAAAAAGGGCAGCGGTGAAAACGTGCAGCCTGTTTACATAATTATGACTGTTTTTTCGTGTCTGCTTGCGGCAACATCCGGCGTTATGGATAAATGGCTGACGAAAACGGTGACAAGCTCTCAGCTTCAGTTCTGGTACATGCTTTTCATGTCGCTGATGTATCTTGCGTATGTTTCTGCAACAAAAACACCGGTCAGAATTTCAACGCTTAAAACGAATTACTGGATTATAATTCTCAGCGTGATTTTCGTAATCGGTGACAGGGCGCTGTTTATCGCAAATTCAAATCCGAACAGCTATGTGACTGTTATGACGCTTATCAAGCAGTCCTCCGTTATTGCGGCGATTATTGCGGGGCGCGTGATGTTCGGCGAAAAGGGCAGCGCTCGGAGAATCCTGTGCGCACTGCTGATAATATGCGGAATTATGCTTGCCGCCGTGTAATAAAGGACTTGCAATTGAGATTTTAACGTGTTAAAATGATAATCGGAGGGGATAGGAATGACATCATTCATTATTATACTTTTAGTTTTGCTGCTCTGCTACAGTGCAATTGCCAACCGCATCCCGAAAACCGGGCGCGAGGGGATAAGTACCGGCAAAGAGGTGATGGCAACGATTACGAACATCAATAAAGGCGCTGACCGCGCCGTAACGCTGCATGCCGAGGGCGAGGGCCGCCGCTTTAAGGTTAAAATGAAACCGACCGAGGCTCATTTGTGGGTAAAGGGCGATAAAATCAGGGTTATAATCAGTAACGATAACCCAAAAAAGTACAGAGTTTGTTTTAATGATTATTTTCATGATAATGAAGCGCATATACGCGATCATGCGGTTGAGCTTATGAAAACAAAAATCCGCGATTTCACTCCGGCAGCAAAAAGCATTAATTACACGAAGGAAACCGCGGATAAAATCGCCGCGTCCAATCTCGGTTCGCAGCGCATTTTTGCGTTTGTTACAATGATGAAGCTGATAGATTCCTACATTTTTCTTGCAATAATTTTAGGCATCGGCACGTTCATTGCCTTTACAAGCAGACACCTGCCGTTTAAATCCTTGCTTGTGCCTGCGCTTGCGATTGCGCTTGTGGTCTGGTACATCAGCTCCGCTGTAAAAATGTGTGCAAAAATCAAAGCCGAGGCCGAGAAATAAACTGCGGAACGAACGAAAATTCGCTTCCGCCCATAAGTCCGCGCGCAAGTGCATAAATATCGCTTCCGCGGCATTCAAGACGAAAAATTTCATCCGATTTAAGCTGCGCGCCCCTTGCCGCCACAGGCAGGGCGGCGCTTTTTTTTATGCTCCGCAGAAGCTCCCTGCCGCACTCGTTAAATGCCAGCGGACGGATATAGCTCGGCTTCGGATAAGTTCTAAAGGTGTTTGATGCGAGAATATTGCACATAACGCGGCGGACGCGTGCAGCGGTATAACGGCGGCAGAGCGCAGCCGAAAGTATTTCGTCAAAGGTATTGTATTTTGCCGCTTTTATCAGCCGCGCGGCAATCTCGCGGTTGCAGTCGGCAAACCGCGTCAGATAATCGCAGTCCGCAGTTTTAAGCTTTGCGGCGATCATGGCGTCAAAGCTGCTCATGAAGAGCGCCCCGTCAGCACTGCTTTTTTTCAGAATCTTCCGTGCGGCGGAAGCGGAATACTCGGCGGATTGCTCTGAATCATCATTATAACCGGCATTTTCTCTTTTAACCGTAACGGGAACAATGCGCGAGCCGAGCCTGTTAAGCGCGGTGATATATTCAACCGCAAGAATGTTGTTGGGCGAGCTTAAAAGCTTGCCGCCGCTGCCGAGCGCTTCAAAACGGGCGCGCGGAAATGACATTCCCTCGGCAAGCTTTTCCGATAATGCGCTTCGGAACGCTGCACTTTCGGTTGAAACAAGCTCTGCTGCGGCGGAAAGCGCGGAAATATCGCCGCATTCGCTGCCGAACCAAAGTTCGTCCGCAATTCCGAGCGATTCCGTCAGCTGCACAGCGCCGCGCGCAAATCTTTCCGCTGCGCCGAGCGCGTAAACCGTCGGAAGCTCAATCACAAGATCCGCGCCGCCGCGGACGGCAGCCTCCGCCCGTGTTTGCTTGTCAAAAACCGCACATTCTCCACGCTGAACAAAATTGCCGCTCATTATTGCAACAACGGCTGCGCCGCCGCTTTGCATTTTATCAAGCAACAGCCTGTGCCCGGAATGAAATGGATTAAATTCCGCAATAACCGCCCGTACCTTCATAAAAAACCGCCCTTATTTTTTTCTTTACTGTACTTTATCACATCGGGCAGTAAAAGTCAACGCCAATACTGATACATGCCTGATTTCGGAAAAATTTTGCACTTATTCATAAAATGCCTTTGTACGGCGCACAGGCTCGCATGTGTAGTTTATACCGAGTTTTTTTAACACCTGCTCGTCAGCCTCGCAAAGCATGACGGAGGAGTGCAGCTCCGCGCCGCGCAGCCGCGATACTGTGCTGAGAGCAAGGCTCGCCTGCGGATTGACAACCGCGCAGCTTGAAAGTGCAATCAGCATTTCGTTTGAATCAAGATGCGCCGTTGCGGAATGGAAAATTTCGCGCTTGAGCTTTATAATCGGCTCAATTATGGATTGCGCAAGCAGCGGCACATCATCGTTTATGTTCGCCATAACCTTCATTGCATTAAGCAGCGCCGCCGACACAGAGCCGAGCAGAACGCTTGTTTTGCCGGTTACAATTTCGCCGCTGTCAAGCTCAATCGCAACGGAATGCGCGCCGGAAAGCTCCGCCTTGTCAAGCGCATATTTTACAACCTTGCGGTCTGTCGGGGAAACGCCTGCCTGCTGCATTATCGATTCAACCTTGGTAACGGCGCTTTCATTCACGACGCCGAGAAGCTTTTCACAGCAAACCTTGTAGTATCTTCTGATGATTTCCTGCTTTGCCGCGGCGCAAACCGCGTCATCGTCAAATATGCAGCTGCCTGCCATATTAACGCCCATATCAGTTGGGGAGGCATACGGGCTGCTGCCGAGAATCTTTTCAAGCATAGCCTTAAGAAGCGGAAACGCCTCAACGTCACGGTTGTAATTGACCGTCATCTTTCCGTATACTTCAAGGTGGAACGGATCAATCATATTAAGGTCGTTAAGGTCGGCAGTTGCGGCTTCATATGCCAGATTAACCGGGTGCTTAAGCGGCAGATTCCAGACAGGGAAGGTTTCAAATTTAGCATATCCTGCCATAATTCCGCGCTTATGCTCATGATAAAGCTGCGAAAGGCATGTTGCAAGCTTGCCGCTTCCGGGCCCCGGCGCCGTTACGATAACAAGCGGCTTTGTCGTTTCGATATATTCGTTCCTGCCGTAGCCCTCATCGCTGACTATGAGCGGAATGTTGTTCGGATACCCCGTTATCGGGTAGTGCAGATAAACCTTTATGCCGAAATTATTGAGCTTCTTTTTAAAAACATCTGCACTGTACTGTCCTGTGTACTGCGTCATCACAACGCTGCTGACGAAAAGTCCCATTCCGCGGAACGCGTCAATCAGGCGGATAACATCGTGATCGTATGTAATTCCGAGGTCGCCGCGCATTTTGTTTTTCTCAATATCGGAGGCATTGATTGCGATAATGATTTCAGCGCTTTCGGCAAGGTAAAGCAGCATTCTGATTTTGCTGTCGGGGCAGAAGCCCGGAAGCACACGCGACGCGTGATAATCGTCGAAAAGCTTTCCGCCAAGCTCAAGGTAAAGTTTGCCGTTGAACTGCTCTATCCTTTCGCTGATGCAGTGCGACTGCATGCTCAAGTATTTGTCATTATCAAATCCGATTCTGTTCATCAAAATACCTCCGAATAAATATGATATAACCATTATAAAACAAAATCTGCGTTTTGGCAACAAAAGATTTCCGTATTATCAAAAAATAACATAATTAAACTTCTTGGCGTAAAATTGCGGTTGACATAGAACGAAATAGGTGTTATATTATATCGGGTGTTAAAAAATAAGCGGGGAGTTATATATAATGACAAAGTATTTGAAAGACTTTTTTTCAATGACGCTCGGAACAATTCTGCTTGCTGCCGGCGTTTACTTCTTCAAAATCCCGAACGGATTTTCAACCGGCGGAGTCAGCGGTATCTCGATTGTTATGGGAAAGCTTGTTCCGTCTGTTTCATCGGCAACGTGGCTTTTGATTATCAATGCGCTTCTGCTCATTGTCGGGTTCATATTTCTCGGCCGTGAAAACGGGATTAAAACGGTTTATTGCAGCATGGCGTATTCATTTATAACATGGGTGTTTGAGCGATGCATCCCTCTCAGCCGTCCGCTTACTGACCAGCCGCTGCTTGAGTTGATTTATGCCATGATGCTGACATCGATTGCGGCGGCAATTATATTTAACAGTCATGCGTCGTCCGGCGGAACGGATGTTGCGGCGCTGATCCTCAAAAAATATACTAAAATGAATGTCGGAAGAGCGCTGCTTGCGACCGACTTTGTGATTGCCGCAAGCTCATTTTTTGTTTTCGGAATCAAAACGGGGCTTTATTCAATGCTCGGTCTGTTTGCAAAGGCATTTTTGGTTGACAGCATTATAGAAAGCATTAACAGCTGCAAGTATTTTATTGTTGTGACGGAAAAAAATGAAGAGGTTACCGATTTTATAATAAAAACCCTTCATCACGGCGTAACAACAAATATAGCCGTCGGGGAGTTCAGCGGCAATAAAAAATATATGATTCACACCGTTTGCCGCAGAATCGAGGCTATAAGGCTGAAAAGCAAAATTTCGGAAATCGATCCCCATGCATTTACTATTATAACCACAACAAGCGAAATAATCGGGCGCGGCTTCAGAGCTGTGTGACAAAGGCGTGAGCAAAAACGTATAACGTTTTTGCTCAAAATTGCAAAATTCACCGTTCGTTCACAAAAAAATCCTCAAAATCTATTGATTTTTCAAATGTAATTGATTATAATAAACGATGAGAAAAATTTATTTATTCACAGTAAAGAAACGAGGTAGTAAGAATGTCAAAAATCGATTTGAGCAAGTACGGTATTACGGGTACAACCGAGATCGTACATAATCCGTCTTATGAAGTGCTGTTTAAGGAAGAAACAAAGCCGGAGCTTGAAGGCTTTGAAAAAGGTCAGGTAAGCGAGCTCGGCGCGGTTAACGTTATGACAGGTGTTTACACAGGCCGTTCACCCAAAGATAAATTTATTGTTGTTGATGAAAATTCAAAGGACACCGTTTGGTGGACGTCCGACGAATACAAAAACGATAACCATCCCGCAACACAGGAAGCTTGGAAGGCAGTAAAGGACATTGCAATCAACGAACTTTCGAATAAAAGACTTTTCGTTGTTGACGCTTTCTGCGGAACAAATAAAGACACGCGCATGGCAATCCGTTTCATCGTTGAGGTTGCTTGGCAGGCTCACTTTGTAACAAACATGTTTATTAAGCCCACCGCTGAAGAGCTTGAAAACTTTGAACCCGATTTCGTTGTTTACAACGCGTCAAAGGCAAAGGTTAAGAATTATAAGGAGCTCGGTCTTAATTCCGAAACAGCCGTTTTGTTCAATATCACAAGCCGCGAGCAGGTTATTGTGAACACATGGTACGGCGGTGAAATGAAGAAGGGCATGTTCTCAATGATGAACTACTATCTGCCCCTTCGCGGAATCGCTTCGATGCACTGCTCCGCAAACACAGATAAGGAAGGAAAGAACACGGCTATTTTCTTCGGTCTTTCGGGAACAGGAAAGACAACTCTTTCAACAGACCCCAAGCGCCTGCTTATCGGTGATGACGAGCACGGCTGGGACGATAACGGCGTGTTCAATTTTGAGGGCGGCTGCTATGCAAAGGTTATCAACCTTGATAAAGAGTCCGAACCCGATATATACAATGCAATCAGACGTGACGCTCTCTTGGAGAACGTAACTCTTGATAAAGACGGAAAAATTGACTTCAACGATAAGAGCGTAACGGAGAACACACGTGTATCCTATCCGATTGACCATATCGAAAATATCGTTCGCCCCGTTTCGGCTGCGCCCGACGCAAAGAATGTTATCTTCCTTTCGGCAGACGCTTTCGGCGTGCTTCCGCCCGTTTCGATTCTTACTCCCGAGCAGACGCAGTATTATTTCCTTTCCGGATTCACTGCAAAGCTTGCAGGCACAGAGCGCGGAATCACAGAGCCCACGCCCACATTCTCGGCTTGCTTCGGTCAGGCATTCTTAGAGCTTCATCCCACAAAGTATGCTGAAGAGCTTGTTAAGAAAATGCAGAAGAGCGGCGCGAAGGCATATCTCGTAAACACAGGCTGGAACGGCACGGGCAAGCGTATCTCAATCCGTGACACCCGCGGAATTATCGACGCTATTCTGAACGGAGATATCGCAAACGCACCCACAAAGAAGATTCCGTTCTTCAACTTTGAAGTTCCGACAGAGCTTCCCGGTGTTGACCCGGCTATCCTTGACCCGCGTGACACATACAAGAATGCGTCCGAGTGGGAAGAGAAGGCAAAGGATCTTGCAGCGCGCTTCATTAAGAACTTTGCAAAATATGAAGGCAACAAAGCAGGTAAAGCACTTGTTTCCGCCGGTCCTCAGATGTAACATATACAATAAAAAGGGGCTGCAGCAAATTGCTGCAGCCCGATAAGGAAGTATTGGTTTTGAAAGCCGTTCTTTAAGTTTATACTTCGTAAACAGGCAGCCGTATACGTAATTCCGCGCACATATAAATCCTGTTATTATCGGTTTATTTAAAATATTCCGCCGGAAAAAGGCGGAATATTTTTTCATATGCGTATTACTTTTGACAAATTTTACCACCTATCCAATGCTACAATAGAATAAGACAATTATCTGAAGGGGTGGTTCACAAATGAACAAGGCAGTGCTTAAGCCGCTTGTGCGGCGCGCACGGCGGAAACGCTTTAAAAGCGCCGGCAAACGCAGAATAATTCCGGTACTGAAAAAATATGTCACACCGCGGCTGAGCCTGAAATGCATTTCGGCATTTCTGCTTTCGGGGACAAGCCTTATCGGCGGCGCATGTCCGCTCGGGTATGCTCTGTTTGCCGCTTGCTTCGGCGGAAGCGACGGTTATTTCTGCGCCGCGGCGGCGCTGCTCGGATTGCTCGCAGGGGGAGCCTCGCTTCCGCAAATCGGGAAATACATAATTGCAATGATTCTTTTCTCGCTCGTCAACGAGCGATTTCTTCCGCGCAGGCTGCACGGAGGGCGCGCGCGCGCATTAACCTCTGCGGTTTCTCTCCTGCTTTCGGGAGTATTCATTTTGTTTATAACCGCGTCTGTCGGCGGCTATCCGCTTATTTACGACTTTGTTGTTCTGATTGTCGAATGCGCAACGGCGTGGCTTGCCGCGTCCGCATTTTCAATCTCCGTTCCTCTTGTGTTTTCGCTTAACATCAGGCGCAGCCTTACCGCCGAAGAAACGGTTTCGCTTGCTTTTTTTGCAGGCGGAGTTATCTGCGGACTCGGCAAAATTCAAATCGGCGGTCTGTTCTCGGTGACGGAAACGCTGTGCGTGCTGACGGTGCTCGTATTTGCAACACGCTTCGGCAGCATGCAGGGCTGCACGGCGGGAATCGTTATGGGTATTATCTGCTGCCTGAGCCGCGGCAGAATTGACGCCGGTGCGGCGTCGTTCGCGGTGTCGGGCTTGTGCGCCGGGTATTTTGCAAAGCATGGGAAATGGGCGGCGTGTTCATTATGTCCAATGCCGTCATCACCGTTCTTGCAAACGGTTCCACGGAGGTTCTTATCAATATATTCGACACTGTTGTTGCCGGAGCAATTCTTTACTGCGTGCCTGCAAAGGTGTTTGACGCAATATGCAATATCGGCACATTCACCCATCCAGGCGTGGAGCTTGCGGCGGATAAGCTCGGCGACATGCAGTCTGCGCTGAAATGCTGCGAAAAAAGCTTCCGAAAAATATATGAGCTGCAAAGCAGCGAAGAATCGAACCGTATTCTGCTTTACCGCCGCACCGCGCACAAAATATGCACCGGATGCGGGCTGCGCAAATATTGCTGGGGGCGCGACAGCGTTTCAACGAAAAAATCCATGAACGGGCTGCTTGAAAAGCTTCGCAGCGGAGCCGAGCTTACTGCGGAGGATGCCCCGACCCATTGCCTGCGCGGCGACAGATTCATCGGTGAATTTATTTCAATGTATGAAATATATAAAACGGACTGCGTCTGGGCGGCGAAAATCTCGGAGCTGCAAAGCGCCGTTTACGACAGCTTCAGCGGCATTTCACACCTTATGGAAATTTCGCGCGGCAAGCTGCTTTCAATGCCCGAATGTGACAGTGTTTGCGCCGATGACATAAAGTGCCGTCTGCGCCGCGAGGGAATTGCCGCAAAATCTGTTTTTGCGAGCGGAAGCGGTGACGGCACAAAAATCCGCGTGACGCTTGAAAGCTGCGGCGGCTTCGGGCGGTGTGAAACAACAGTCCGCAAGGTGATTGACGAAGCGTGCGGCAAGCCTTTTGTGAAGCTCGGCTGCCGCCGGTGCGGCGAATGTGTCTGTCAATATGTTGTCAAACCGCAGTTTTCAATTTCTGCGGCGGTTGCAAGCGCAATCAAAACAAACCGCCGCGTCAGCGGAGATTATGCGCTGTACGCTCTTGTTGACCGAACGACCTACGCCATAATCCTGTGCGACGGAATGGGCAGCGGCGAATCTGCGCGTGAGGAAAGCCGCACCTGCGCGTCCATGCTGATGCGGATGCTTGAAACGGGCATGGAACCTCAGGACGCGATGAACATGGTCAACTCAATGCTTTTGTGCGCTTCAACGGGAACGCTTGCGGCAATCGATCTCTGCCTTGTAAGCCTGACGGACGGCAGCTCATGTCTTTATAAATGCGGCGGCGCAAGCACATATGCCAAAACTGACGGAAGCGTAACGCTGATTGATTCGGCATCGCTCCCGGCAGGCGCAGTGACGAGCGGCGATACGGGAATATTTGAAATAAGCTCCAAGCAGGGCAGCATGATTGTTCTTGTTTCCGACGGGGTGACAACCTCCGAAAACGTTCGCGCTCCGTGGATTGAGAGCGTTATAAGCGAATATGATGGAACAGACCCTGAGCCGCTCGCGCGCCTTATTCTCGACCGCGCAAAAAGCTCCTCACACAAAGAAATCCGCGACGATATTACGGTTGTTGCAGCTTTTATCGGATAATTTTGTTTTACGGCAGGCAAAACCGTCAATAATCATAGCAGGAGGAGTGATAGTATGGAGAACAACACAAAGAAAATCGTTATATTCAATGAGCTTAAATCGCCGCGCATTGAGCAGGCAATCTTCATCCTGCGCGATACAGGCTGCCCCGATGAATCCGCGGAGCTTTGCGCCGATACCGATGCCGTGAGCGAAGCGGAAAGGCTGATAGACGCATATCTCAGCAGTCTGAACAGTCCGCTTTGCTCCGAAAAGAAAAGGCACAGGCTGCGCACCGCCGCAAATATTTTTATATTTTCAGCCTGCACCCTGATTCTTGCGGCGTTGTTCATAAATATTCTCAGATGAGGATTGTAATAAAAAAACGGAAACCTTTTAGCCACAGCCCGGTAAGGAAGTATTGCCCTGCTAAGCATCTTTTTTGCGAATTTCAGCGTTAAAAAAGGCTCGAAATCCGACAGGATTACTCGCTTTTTTGCCTTGAACTTCATCAAAAAATATTGTTTACAGGGTGCAAAGCAGTTTTGAAGGTCGGAATTTAAGATTTAGACAAGTAAACAGGCAGTCGTAATACTGACGTATACGGCTGCCTGTTTACGAAGTATAAACTTAAAGAACGGCGTTCAAAACCAATACTTCCTTATCGGGTTGTGACTTTCAGTCGGTTTCCGTTTTTTTATTACATCTGCGGAATGATCAGCTTCTGTCCGCAATAAATGCTTGCATCGTCAATATTGTTAAGCTGCGATATTTCGCGCACATATTCGCGCATATCCTTGCCGCACGGCTTATACTCCCGTGCTATTGTCCAAAGTGTGTCGCCGTTTTTAACCGTCAGCTCACGCCCGTTCTGCGCAACTGTTTTATTCATTCCTAACCCGAAAAACATTGCATTCAAAAGCAAAATTCCGAAAACAAGTGTGATTATAAATGCTGTATGGCGCTGTTTTTTAACGCGCTGTATTCTTCTTAATCTTCTGAGCTTGCTGCTTGTGTACATATCAATTACCTCCAAACATCTGTTCGCTTTGTGATTATAATATATCAGAACATTTGTTCGTTGTCAAGCATTTTTTGCAAATTTTTCGAACATTTGTTCTGATAATGTCATTTTTGCGAAAAATCAGATGTATTTTCGCATATTTGATATGGCGCTTTTTTCAAGGCGTGAAACCTGCGCCTGACTTATCCCGACTTCGGTTGCAACCTCTGTCTGCGTTTTTCCGCGAAAAAACCGCATTGTAACAATCTGCTTTTCCCGATCGGAAAGCTTTTTCATTGCCTCGCGCAGGGATATTTTTTCAATCCATGCTTCATCAATGTTTTTCTTATCCGAAACCTGATCCATAACATAAACCGCGTCGCCCCCGTCATGATAAACAGGCTCAAAAAGCGATATCGGTTCCTGAATCGCATCAAGCGCGGTTGTCACATCCTCCGGCGGAATGTCAATTTCCTTTGCAATTTCCTCAATTGTCGGCTCGCGGTTTGTGGTGTTAATCAGCCGCTCGCGTACACAGAGCGCCTTGTATGCAATATCGCGCAGAGAACGCGACACACGCACCGAGTTGTTGTCACGCAGATAGCGGCGGATTTCCCCGATTATCATCGGCACGGCGTAGGTGGAGAACTGAACATTGAGCTCGGTGTTAAAATTGTCAATTGCCTTGATAAGTCCGATGCAGCCGACCTGAAACAAATCGTCAACGTTTTCGCCGCGGTTGTTAAACCGCCCGATAACACTCAGAACAAGCCTCAGATTTCCTTTTATAAATGTGTCCCTTGCAGAGCTGTCGCCCGATTTTATCCTGACGAAAAGCTCCTTTTTTTCATTTGCGCTAAGCGTGGGCAGTTTGGCGGTGTTCACGCCGCATATTTCAACCTTGTTTGTTACCATAAAAAAACCTCCGCAAGAAAGATTTCACAATT
>OGMF01001466.1_pt1 | contig 22617 bp, 14 predicted proteins | sample 1572921 | NCBI WGS metagenome assembly OGMF01 (sample SAMEA2581919, study PRJEB24529) | metagenome | biome: Human gut stool | place: China | collected 2011 | reverse complement strand
CCATCTGGATGGCGCGGCGGCGCTCGGTCTCGGTGATGGCGCGCTCCATGCTGTCCGTCACCTCGTCCGCATACATGATGACCAGACCCTCGGCGTTGCGGGCGGCGCGGCCAATGGTCTGGATCAGGCTCGTCTCGCTGCGGAGGAAGCCTTCCTTGTCGGCATCCAGGATGGCAACGAGGCTGACTTCCGGCAGGTCCAGACCCTCGCGCAGCAGGTTGATGCCCACCACCACATCAATGGAGCCGAGGCGGAGGTCCTTGATGATCTCCATCCGCTCGAAGGTGTCCACCTCGTGGTGCATATACTTGACCTTGACGCCCTGTTCGGTCAAAAAGTCGGTCAAGTCTTCGGCCATTTTCTTGGTCAGGGTCGTGACGAGGACCCGTTCATTTTTCGCCGTGCGGGCGTTGATCTCGCCCAGCAGGTCGGTCACCTGGCCCTCGACCGGGCGCACTGAGATGAGCGGGTCCAGCAGGCCGGTGGGCCGGATGACCTGCTGCGCGATCTGTGTGCTGTTCTTCCGCTCGTACTCGCCGGGCGTAGCCGACACGAACACGATCTGGTTCAGCTTCGACTCCACCTCTTCGAATTTGAGCGGGCGGTTATCGAACGCCGAGGGCAGGCGGAAGCCATACTCCACCAGCGTTTTTTTGCGGGCAAAATCGCCGCCGTACATGGCGCGGACCTGGGGCAGGGTGACATGGCTCTCGTCCACGAAGAGCAGAAAATCCTCCGGGAAATAATCCAGCAGGGTGGTTGGCATACTGCCCGGCGCACGGCCCGACAGCACCGCCGAATAGTTCTCGATGCCCTTGCACATACCGACCTCGGTCAGCATCTCGATGTCGTAATTCGTCCGCTGCTGGATGCGCTGGGCCTCGATGAGCTTGCCCTCGGAAGTGAACTGTTTGACCTGCGCATCGCACTCGGCGCGGATCTTTTCCAGTGCCTTCGCCTTTTTTTCAGCACTGACGATATAGTGGCTGGCCGGGAAGATGGCCACATGCTTGACCACGTTCTGCTTGGCCCCGGTGACAGGGTTGAACTCGACGATGCGGTCGATCTCATCCCCAAAAAACTCCACCCGGATGGCCAGATCGCTCATATAGGCCAGGTAGATGTCCACCGTGTCGCCGTGGACACGGAACTTGTTGCGGATAAAATTGATGTCGTTGCGCTCATATTGCAGGTCCACGAGCCGCTTGCACAGCACATCGCGCTCCATCTCCATGCCGGGGCGCAGGCTGATGACCATGCTGCGGTAGTCGATGGGGTCGCCCAGCGAGTAGATGCAGGACACCGACGCCACAATGATGACGTTGCGCCGCTCTGACAGCGCCGCCGTGGCCGAGTGGCGCAGACGGTCAATCTCGTCGTTGATGGCGCTGTCCTTCTCAATATAGGTGTCTGTGGACGGGATATAAGCCTCGGGCTGGTAATAGTCGTAGTAGGAGACAAAATATTCTACCGCATCATCGGAGAAAAAGCCGCGCATCTCGGTACAGATCTGGCTGGCCAGCGTTTTATTCGGCTCCAAAATCAGCGTCGGGCGATTGCACCGGGCGATGATGTTCGCCATTGTAAACGTCTTGCCGGAGCCGGTGACGCCCAGCAGCGTCTGGGCGTCTTTACCCTCATGGATGCCCTGCACCAGCGCTTCTATCGCCTGCGGCTGGTCGCCGGTGGGCTGAAACGGTGCCTTTAAGTGAAAGACTTCGTCCATAGTCGTTCCTTTCGTGTACAACAATTAGTTGTATAATGATTATAGCACGACAAATTTTTAATGTAAATAGGTTTGCCGATATTTTGTACCCAAACCACAGAAAAATGCGCCCTGCCGGGACACGGCAAGGCGCATGGGCGGCGTTCAGCGGCTGGCGGCCTGCAGCACGCCGCTGTTTACGCGGTATTCCGGCAGGCTGCCGCGGTTCAGCATCGAACAGCCATCCTCCCCCGCTATGATGATATGATCCATGATCGTAAAGCCGAGCTGGCCGGTGACCTCCATAATATGGTAGGTCGTCAGGCGGTCCGCCTCGGACGGAATGGCCAGCCCGGTGGGATGATTGTGTGCCAGAATGCCGCAGGTCGAGTTGGTGCGGGCCACGGCGCGCAGCAGCTTGCGGGTGTCCACGGCCACGCGGTTGGGAACGCCCTCGGCAATGCGCAGGTCCTGCACAGGGCGGCAGGCGTCGTCCAATAAAATCAGGTAGAGCTGCTCATTCTGTACACCGCGGAACAGCGGCTTTACGTAGGCGATGGCCGTCTCTGCCGTGTTCAGCGACAGGCGGGTCTTGCGCTTTTTCAGCTCATAATAGCGGCTGCACGCCATGACGGTAGAAATCAGCCGCGCACTTTTGGGGCCGACGCCCTCGACCTGCATCAGCTCCTCGGGCTCGGCCTCCAGCACCTTGCAGAAATCGCCGAAGTGCTGAATGAGTCTGTGCGCCAGCGCGTTTGTGTCTGCCCGCGGGATGGAGAGAAACAGCAGATATTCCAGTACCTCGTGTTCGGCCAGGCTGTCCAGTCCGTCTCGCTCGACGCGCTCCTGCATCCGGGCGCGGTGTTTCGCGTGGAGATTTTCGTCTGCCATTTTTTCACATCCCATCTTTACGTTCTGCTGGTTTTATTATATACTGTAAAAAGACTTTTGCCAACCGTTTTTACTGATGAATTTTTAAAGAGGACACGATGAAAAGTTTTACCGCAGGACCCAATGAAAACGGCGTGCGCCTGAGCCGCTTTGTGGAGGGCGTGACCAAGGATATGCCCCGCAGCATGATGTACAAGGCGTTCCGCAACAAGCGCATCAAGGTCAACGGCAAGCGCGCCGAGCCGGATACCCGCCTGAGCGCAGGCGATTTGATCGAACTGTACATCAACGACGAGTTCTTCCCCGTGGGCAAGCCCACCGCCAAGACTGCCAAGCCGCCGCGCAGGCAGCCGCCTGTGACCGTGGTGTATGAGGATGAAAATTTTGCGGTGCTCTACAAGCCCGCGCACCTGCTCTGCCACAGTGACCGCACCGGCGACGCCAATCTGGTGGATGCCTTTGCGGCCTATCTGGAGGCCAAGGGCGAGTATGATCCCCACGCAGAAAAGCGATTTGCCCCGGCGCTGTGTAACCGGCTGGACCGCGGCACCGAAGGTCTGGTGCTGGCCGCCAAGAGCTACGCCGCGCTGCGCGACCTGAACGCCATCATCCGCGACGACATGATGAAAAAGGAGTATCTGACCATCACGGTGGGGGCACCGCCGCAGGGGCGGTTCGTCGCATGGCTGCAGCACAGCGAGAAAAATAACAAGGTGCGCATCCACGCCCGTGAGAGCGATGGTTACAAGCAGATCATCACCGAGGTGGCGGTCATCCGGCAGGCAGGGCCGTTTGCGCTCTGCCGCATTGGGCTGATCACGGGCCGCACCCACCAGATCCGTGCGCATCTGGCGTATCTGGGCCATCCGGTACTGGGCGACATCAAGTACGGCAACCGCAAGATGAACGAGCGCACCGGGCTGAAAACACAGGCTCTCTGCGCCCAGCGACTGACGTTTGGCCGAATCCCCGAGGAAAACACGCTGCAGTATCTTTCCGGCAGGGTCATCAAGCTGAATGACCCGGAAATCGTAAAGACGTACGAACGACTGACGGCAGAAAAGTAAGCTCTGACGCGGCTGGCGGCTGGAAGCATCCGTCCCTGCAAGCGACGATGCTGTTATCTGTAGGGGCGCATTTCATATCTGCCCGCGGGATGTTGCCGAAAAATCAAAAATACCGGGCCGCTCCCCACATTCGGGAAACGGCCCGGCAATTTTTTTACGCCAGAACGAAGTGATAGACCAGAGACAGTGCCACGATCAAGGCGCAGGCAATGGCCGTGATGGGCGGGGCCAGATGGATGATGCGCTCGGCCATGACGTCGTCCTCACTGGTTTCGTCGTCATCGGCGTAGCGGCCACGTTTTTTGGACTTCTTATCGTAACCGTCGTCCTTGTCATCGTAGTCGAGGTCATCGGTATCGTACATCTGGGTGCCCTCATCGTCGTCCTCATCATCGTCGAACAGGCGGCCCTTGGGAGCGTAGCGGCGGACGCGCTCGGCCTCGGCATCCTCGTCGTCATCGGCGTAGCTGCTGCTTTGGGGCTCAAACGCGGCGGTTGCCTGCTCGGGCTCATAGGCGCTCTGCGGCGGGATGTCCTGCTGACCGGTGATGGCTGCCTGCACGGCGTTGGCCATGGCGCGCGGGTCGCTGGCAGCCGGGGCAGGCTGTGCCTGCGGCTGCGGTGCGGGAGCGGGCGCCGGGGCCACACTGCTGGCGACGGCGTTGACCTCCTGCTGCTGGCGCTCGGCGGCCTGGCGGGCCTCCTCCAGAATAGCGGTCAGCGTTGCCTTGATACCGGCACGGTCACCGCCGCACTCGGAGCAGACGGTGGTGTTTTCCTCATTGGGATGGAACGCACCGCAGGCGCAGAACCAGCCGTACTCGGTGTCCTGGGGCACGCAGGTCAGTTGGACATTGCCGGTGCGCTGCTGCAGCGTCTTGGCGATGGAGCCGGGCAGTACGCGGGGCATGTTCAAGCGAACACGCTTGTAATTGCGCAGGTCGACGCCGCGGCCATTGAGGAACGCGCGATCCTGCTCGACCTCCACGCTGGAAACCGGCGTGTCGCTGACATAGACTGCGTCATCGCTGCCGAACACGGCACCGGGCTGGGCGTTGAGCTGCTCATAGTAGAAGTCATCCTCGCACAGGACCTGACCGGCGGCATCCTTACATTTGAAGTGGACGACCAGGCCGGTCAGCGGCTCGGTGCCGACATTCTTGAAGGTCAGGCAGACGGCGACCTCACCGGTCGTGTCACCCTTCAGCAGTTCGACACGCACGAACTGCACCGGACTTCCGGCGGTATAGTAGTTGGCGCGGGACTGCGCCATCAGGGAAAAATTCTGATCCATAGTTACACCTACTCTTTACTCTTGCGTGTCGGGCTGGGGGTTGGCCGGCTCGGCAGGCTGCTGGGTTTCGGGCTGTTCGGCAGACTGCACAGGTGCGGCAGAATCCGGCGCAGGTGCTTCAGGCTGGGCGGTCTCGCCCCTGCCCAGGTCATAAGGCGGCAGGGTCCCGCCTTCCATCAATGTTTTGAATTCCTCACCGCTGATCTTTTCGCGCTCCATAAGAACGCCTGCTACCTTGTGCAGCTCGTTCATGTGCTCGGTCAGGGTGCGGCGAGCGGTCTCGTAAGCCTCATCCACAATGTCGCGGATCTCGTTGTCGATCTCGGATGCGATAGCCTCCGAGTAGCCCTTGCCCTGGCCGAAGTCACGTCCCAGGAAGGTCTCGCCGGGGTCATTGCCGTAGACGACAGGCCCCATCCGCTCGGAGAAGCCGTAGCGGGTGACCATGGCGCGGGCCGTATCGGTGGCGCGCTGCAGGTCGCTGGACGCACCGGTGGAGATGTCCTCCAGCACAAGCTGTTCGGCTACACGGCCACCCAGCAGGGTGACAATGTTTTCAAACATCGCGGTCTTGGTGACGTAGCTAGGGTCCTTCTCGGGCAGATACATTGTATAACCGCCCGCACCGCCGCGGGAGATAATGCTGATCTGGTGCACGGGATCGTGGTGCTTGCTGAAGTAGCCCGTGATAGCGTGGCCTGTCTCATGGTAGGCAGTCAGGCGGCGCTCCTCGTCGGTGACGACGTGGCTCTTCTTCTCAGGGCCCATCATAACCTTGACGGAGGCTTCCTCGATCTCCTTTTCGGTGATAGCCTTCTTGCCCTGACGGGCGGCCAGCAGCGCAGCCTCGTTCACGAGGTTCTCCAGATCAGCGCCGGAGAAGCCTGCCGTGGAGCGGGCAATCGTTTTCAGGCTCACATCGGGGCCGAGAGGTTTATTCTTTGTATGGACGCGCAGAATCTCCTCGCGGCCCTTGACGTCGGGCAGGCCGACGTAGACCTGACGGTCGAAGCGGCCCGGGCGGAGCAGGGCCTTATCGAGGATGTCGGCACGGTTGGTGGCCGCCATGACGATGACGCCATCGTTGGCCTCGAAGCCGTCCATCTCGACCAGCAGCTGGTTCAGAGTCTGCTCGCGCTCGTCGTGACCGCCGCCGAGACCGGCACCGCGCTGACGGCCCACAGCATCGATCTCATCAATGAAGATGATGCAGGGCATGGTCTTTTTTGCCTTGTCGAAGAGGTCGCGCACACGGGATGCGCCGACGCCGACGTACATCTCGACGAAGTCAGAGCCGGAGATGGAGTAGAACGGCACGCCGGCCTCACCGGCGCAGGCGCGGGCCAGCAGGGTCTTGCCGGTACCCGGAGGGCCGACGAGCAGCACGCCGTGAGGGATGCGTGCGCCCAGAGAGTTGAACTTGTCGGGGCTCTTGAGGAACTCCACGACCTCTTTCAGCTCTTCCTTCTCTTCGTCTTCACCGGCCACATCGGCAAAGGTGGCGGTCTTCTTGTTCTCGTGCTCGTCCTTGACCTTGGCTTTGCCGACATTCATGATGCCGCCGCCACCGCCGACGCCGCCCCGCATCATTGAGAACAGCAAAAAGCCGGTGCAGCCCAGCATCCCCAGATAGAAGATGATCTCCATCCAGGGGATGGTCTCCTTGAGGGAGGTGTAGTCGTAGGTCATGGGCGCGTCGGGATTCGCCGCGTCGTAGGACTCGATATACTTGTCCACGTTCTCGATGAAAACGTAGGCATAGGGCAGTTTATAGCGGACGGTGACGGTGCCGTCGTCCTCCTGCACTGCGCCGGTGGACCCCGACGAGGAGGAGAACATCCCGCTCAGCAGACCGCCGGCAGACTGCACCGTGCTCTGGGTGGAGGAGACGTCCGGCAGGGGCAGGTCGCCTTCTTTCAGGTTCAGGGTGATGACGCTGGTGTTGCGGTCCAGCGTGAAGGCCGTGACCTGATTGTGCTCAAAGTAATGGACGACGGTGGAGTAGCTCATGGTCGAGCCGCTGGTGCTGCCCGACCCGCTGCCCATCACCGACCAGACCATCAGCACGGCGGCCAGCGCCAGTGCGAGGATGAGCGGATTGATACGAGGTCTCTTAGGTTGCAAAAGGATCAACTCCAGTTCTGGTTTTATTTCTTACTTTTCGTAGACGCTGGGTTTGAGTACGCCGATGTAGGGCAGGTTGCGGTACTTCTCGTCGTAGTCGAGGCCGTAGCCCACCACGAACTCGTCCGGCACCGCGAAGCCCTCGTAGTCCGGGGCGATGTCGGCCTTGCGGCGGCTGGGCTTGTCGAGGATGGTGCAGATCTTCACCGAGTTCGGGTTGCGCATCTTGAGCATCGGCACGAGGTTCGACAGGGTGATGCCGGTGTCGAGGATGTCCTCCACGATGAGCACGTCCTTGCCGGAGAGGTCGCCGTCAAGATCCTTGATGATCTTGACGAGGCCGGTGCTGGTGGTGTTGCCGCCGCCGTAGCTGGACACCACCATGAAGTCGATGCTGCACGGGATGCTCACAGCGCGCATCAGGTCAGCCATAAAGACCACCGAGCCCTTGAGGATGGAGACGAGAACGAGGTTTCTGCCCTCATAGTCTTTGCTGATCTGAGCGCCCAGCTCAGCCACTTTCGCTTTCAGCTCCTCTTCCGAAACGAGGACCTTCAAAATATCGTCATTCATGCTCATGATTCGATTCCTCCAAAATTTTCTAGTTCCACCTGCAGCAGCTGCCCGGTGTCCGGCCCGGGGGCCAGCCCATCGGCAAAACCCTCTCCGCAGACCCACAGCACCTGTCTGCCTGCCGCCAGCAGCGGCAGCGTGTCCCGTTCCCGGGGCGGGATGCCCGCCTCGTTCATCCATTTGCGCAGCTCCCGGTCTACCCCCCGCCCGGCCGGACGGAAGCGGTCGCCGGGCTGACGGCAGCGCAGCCGCAGAACAGGACATATCGAGTTTATTTTAGCATAATCTGCCTGATTTTTTAAGTCTTTTTTATGAACACCCTGTGTTTTTTCTTCAAAACAGGCCGAAACCACCCGGATATGCAGCTTTCTGCCGCCGGGCAGCGGATAATCGCCGCCCTCCGGCAGGGATACTTCAAATTTCGGATAGTCCGCTTTTTCGCCCTGTCGGCGGGTGTTTTTATCGGCTTCCTCCCGCCAGAGCACGCCGTCCCGGGCGCAGAAGCGGACGGCGTCGGTGAGCTGCACCGCGCCGCTGCCCTTTTCCACGAGGTCAGCCAATAAGCGGATATATTTTTCCTCCGCGTCCCGCACCGGCTCCACAAGGCTGTGGAGGGCCATGTCGAGGATGAGCGGGTCAGTCTGCCGCAAAGGCTCTGACATCCACACGGGCTGGCCGCTGCGCAGGGCGTATCCCGCCCCGCCAGGCAGGCTTTTTGCGTCCGCTGCCCGGGCCGAAGCCAGCAGCGCATCCGCCTGCCGGGCGAAGTATTCGTCCGCCTTGGCGGCTTTCTCACAGAAGCGGGCCAGATTGTGCTCAGCGGCGCTGTTGACCCCGCAGAGGGCGGGCAGTGCGCCGTGGCGCAGACGGTTGCGGGCGTAGTCGTCGGCGTCGTTGGTCTCGTCGGTGACCCAGCGTTCGCCGCAGGCGCGGCAGACGGCCTCGGTGTCGGCCCTCGTCAGGCAGAGCAGAGGCCGCAGATAGCCCGGACGGCTGGGCCGGATGCCCGCCGCGCCGTGGAGGCCGGTGCCTCTGGCCAGCCGGAACAGCAGCGTCTCGGCCTGGTCACTCCCAGTATGGGCAGTTGCGACGGCATCTATCCCGTCGGCCAGCACCCGCTCAAAGCAGGCATACCGCAGGCGGCGCGCCCAGTCCTCCCCCGCCCGGGGCTTTCCTGCCTCGGCTTCCAGCTCAGCGGCATGGAACACCCGCAGCGGCAGGCCCAGCCGGGCGCAGACCTCCCGGACGAAGGCTTCGTCCCGGTCCGCAGTCTCCCCCCGCAGGCCGTGGTTGACGTGGCAGACCGTGAGGTCGATGCCCTTTTCCCCGGCCAGCGGGCGCATGAGGCAGAGCAGGGCCATGCTGTCGGCCCCGCCCGAAACAGCCAGCGCGAGATGCTTTTTGCCGTCCAGCAGCTTTTCCCGGGCGCAGAAGCCGCGCACCGTCTGTAAGATCTCTTCGTAGTTCATCAGCGTTTGAAGTCCACATCCATAAAGCGGGTGTGGGCGCCGTCCCAGCCCAGCGGCACCGTGCTGGTCTCGCCGTGACGGTTCTTTGCCACGATGCACTCGGCGGTGTCGGCGTCCACCTCCGCGCCGTCGGGGTTCTGGCTGGCGTAGTAGGAGTCGCGGTACAGGAAGAGGACGCAGTCGGCGTCCTGCTCGATGGAGCCGGAGTCGCGCAGGTCGGACAGCGCGGGGCGCTTGTTGTCACGCGTCGTCGATGCACGGGAGAGCTGCGCGCAGGCAATCAGCGGCACTTTCAGCTCCAGCGCAATCGCCTTCAGCTGGCGGCTGATTTCGCTCACCTCCAGCTGACGGTTCTCGGTCTTGCCGTCGGCGTGCATAAGACCCAGATAGTCTACGATGATGAGGTCAAGCCCCTTGTCCATCATCAGGCGGCGGCAGCGCGAACGGAGCTGCGTTGGCGTGATGCCCGCCGTATCGTCAATGTAAACAGGGGAGTTCGACATAGGGCCGATGGATTTCGCCAGCTTTATCCAGTCCTCTTCACGCAGGGTGCCTTGGCGGACGCTCTGCATGTTGACGCGCGCGTCGGAGCAGAGCATACGCAGGGCAATCTGCTCGCGCGGCATTTCCAGCGAGAACACGGCGACGCTTTTGTTCGCATAGAGCGCGGCGTGGGTGGCGATGTTCATCGCGAAGGACGTTTTGCCCATGGACGGGCGCGCGCCGATGATGATGAGTTCGCCGCCGTGCAGACCGGTGAGCATGTTGTCCAGCAGGGTGAAGCCAGTCGGCACGCCGGAGACGCGCCCCTTGAGCTTCGCCAGCTCCTCGATGTTGGCGTAGGTGTTGTACAGCACGTCGCGGACGTGGACGAGGCTCTCGCCGGAGGCGCGGTTCATCACGATGTCGAAAATCGCCTTTTCCGCGTGTCCGAGCGTCTCCTGCAGGGGATTCTGCTGGCTGTAACACTCCTGCGAAATCTCCTGCGACGCTTTGATGAGCTTGCGCAGGGTGGACTTTTCGGCTACCAAGGTGATGTACGCCTTGACGTTCGCGGTCGTCGGCACGAAGCTCATCAGCCGCATGAGGTACTCCGTGCCGCCGATGCCTTCCAGCGTCCCACGGCGGGTCAGCTCCGCATCGACGGTCACGAGGTCAATTGGGCGCTGCTGATGGTGCAGGGCAACCATCGCCTCGAAGATTTCGCGGTGCGCCGGCTGATAGAAATCGTCGGTGGACAAGGCTTCCGCCGCCTGCAGCACCGCGTTTTCATCCTGCATCATCGCGCCCAGCACGGACTGCTCCGCTTCGACGCTATTGGGCGGCGTCACGCCACGAAATTCTGACATAAACCTCTCCCAAGGGGAGTTTTATGGATTCCCCTTGAATTTTTTGCGTTATGGAGTTGGTGACTTCTCCCCAATTGGTCTTGTTTGCAGTAACCAGAGGGCTTTGCGGTCGCCCTCTGGACTCCTTCGCCCTGTACTCCCATGTTACTTGACTTGTATCGAAACTGATTTAGTTTGTGTGCTTTTCGTTTCTCCAAGCAACAATACAGCATTGTAACATGGGTGGTACCGAAGGTTCCCAAAGGGCGATCGCAGACGTTCGTCTGTTTTCATTGCCCTTTGGTCGCCTCCGCAGAGGCGAAACCCCTGCTGCAAACAAAATCCATTATAATAGGAAGAAAACCTTCCGGCAGACCGGGGGCAGCCCCCCGGCGGTGACGGCCTTACTTCACCGCCGCCGCTTCCACATGCACAACCATCTTCGCGGAGATGTCCTTGTACAGGCGAACCTCAATCTCCACATCGCCGACGGCGCGGATGTTCTCGCACTTGATGTCGCGCTTGTCCACCGCAACGCCGTGCTGCGCCTTCAGCTGCTCGGCAACTTCCGCGCTCGTAATCGAGCCGTACAGCCGTCCCTGCGCACCGCACTTCACCGACATGCTGATGACCTTGCCGCGCAGGGCGTCCGCCTGTGCCGTCGCGTCGGCACGGCGCTGGGCCTCGCGTTCGGCTTCCGCCTTGCGCATCTTCTCAACGCCCTTCATCGCGCCGGGGGTCGCTTCCACCGCCAGCTTCTTGGGGAACAGGAAGTTGCGCGCGTAGCCATCCGCCGCATTCACAATCTGATCCTTCTTGCCGACACCCTTCACATCTTCCAGCAAAATAACCTTCATAATCTGTATCCTCCTTAAATCTTAAAAATCAGAAAAATCATCGTCTTTCTGATGGCGATCGTCGCGCAGTCCGCGCGGGTCGCGGATTTGGTCGACGCAGCCCGCGAACATCGGCAGAATCGGCACGAACAGCACCATCAGGATGGTTAGGAACCAGCGGTGGCCGCGCGTTGCACCCGCGCGTATCATGGCGAAATTCTGCGCCGAAACGCCCTGCACCGCAAAGCTCCAGAATGCCACACTGCCCAGCAGCGAAGCCGCCAGCGCAACCGTCGCGTTCGTTGTAAACAGCTGCGCCGCACTCAGAAGCAGCAGCACCGCCATGCTGATGCCCAGCGGGGTGGGCATGAACCAGCGGTCGGTGGTCGGCGTGTCCTCCGCGTCGGGAAATTTGCGCCAGCACAGCAGCATCCCCAGCGAGAACGCCATGATTCCTTTGACCAGCAGGTCAGGCATGATGGATGGCAGCGTTATCTCAATCGTTGCGCGCAGACTCCATTCCAGCTGCTGCAGTACATCCTCGGACAGCCACGGCAGCACGTTTCCGCCCGTCAGCGCCGCGAGACTTTCCAGCGCCGCCGTGCGTTTTGCATCCAGCGCCGCCAGCCCGGACACATACGCGGAATACAGCACCTGCGGGCGCGTCCGCGCGTTCATCATGACACGCAGGATGTCATAGGACAAGCCCTCATACAGGTCGCCGTACGCCTGATAGCGCTGAAGGAGCATTATCAGCAGCGCGACGACGGCGGCGAAGCAAATCACCGCCCAATACATTGCCATGCGCGATTTGCGGAAGGCGCCGGGCGGCAGGAACAGCATCAGCGCGCCGCCGAAGAGCCAGATGCAGGCGGACGGAATGAGCAGCTTCGGCAGGAGGAGCAGCAGAGAGGAAAATGCGCCGATGACGAGCAGCGGGATGCTGATGCAGAGCAATGTCTGGCAGATTGGCGCGTTGCGGGTCGGCAGGGGCAGTTCCCCCGTGAGGGAGAGCAGCGAAAAGGGCATGAACAGCAGCAGAAGCACCGCCAGCGGCACGCTGCGCAGGCTAAATGTCAAAGCGAATACGATACAAGCGCCCATCATGTACCAATCGGGTCTGCCGACTTTGGCTTTGCCGTACATGCTGTCCTCACCTCCTTGTGTAGGCTCATCCATCTTCCTATTGTACAGCACAATCGCCAAAAAAGCAAGCCGGGGAGGCGCAGATGCACGAAAAAAGGAAGCGCCCGTCGCAGTCGCTTCCTTTATATATGCTGATTTTTTATTTGCCGTGCACCAGCTGCTCGCGCTTTGCCAGCTCAGCCGCCAGCGCTGCCGGCAGCAAATCCCGATGCGGCTCTTCCTGCGGTACAGCCCCGCGATAGACCGCCAGCGTCCGCTGCGTCACCGTGTCCCAGTTGTGCGAATGGCAGATGTAATCCGGCGCTTCCGCCTTGTACTTTGCCACCTTCGCCGGATTCGCCAGCAGATCCGCCAGCTTTGCGCGCAAATCGTCGATATCGCCGCGGCGGAAGGTCACGCCGTGCTCCTGAACGACGGAGGCGCACTCGTTGATGTCGCTTGTCAGCACGCAGCAGCCGTAGCTCATTGCCTCCATCAGCGAAAGGGGCATCCCCTCGACGTCGCTGGGCAGGACGTAGGTGTAAGCGTTGCTGTACAATTCCGCCAGCAGCTGCCCCTGCACAAAGCCGAGGAACATCACGCGGTCGTCGTCCTTTGCCATTTCGCGCAGCTCGTCGAAATATTCCTGCGAGTCGGACGCGCCGCCCGCAATGACCAGCTTCTTGTCCGTCGGCAGATGCTTGTACGCCTCAATCAGGTAGTGTTCTCCCTTTTCCGGCACGATGCGCCCCAGATAGAGGATGTAGTTGTCCTTTTCCAGCCCGTACTGGCGAATCAGTTCCGGCGCGCACGGCTGGTAGCTCGGCACGCCGTTGGGAATCAGCAGCGTCTCGCGCCCATAGGTGTCCGCAAAATACTGCTTCATGCCGTGGCTCAGCACAATCAGCTCATCCGCGTGGCGCACCGCCATCTCCTCGCCCAGCTTGATGCACTTGGACGCAATGCCGTTTTGCCATTTCGCGCGCGTCCAGTCCAGCCCGTGTACCGTTACGATAACGCGCTTGCCCATCAGCTTCGGCAGCCAGCAGAACAGCGCCGGGCCCTCCGCGTGCACATGCACCACGTCATAATTGCCAACCGCCGCGCAAAGGCAGCCGAAGAAACTTGCGGAAACCGCTGCCAGCCCCTTCTTCTGGATGGTCGGTACATACTTCAGGCTGATGCCGTTGAAATTTTCGGGCTGCGGCTGCTGTTTGTCGGTTCGGTTATAGCACGTCACGGAATGTCCCTGCGCCACCATGCGCTTGGCCAGTTCGCCCACCACAACCTCGATGCCGCCATCATGGGACGGTACGCGCTTCTGTCCGACCATGGCAATTTTCATATACTTCCGAGCCATCCCTTGCAGCCTCCTTTGTTGCTTGAAATTTCCCATTATGAGGGGGGAGGGAAACCCCATCAGCAGCTCCGATGCGCTTTGATGTACGTTTCGGTGTCATCTGATGCACTAATCATACCACACACATGGGTTAATTGAAACGAAGTTACATCGGTTTTCCGAAATTCTTTCGATATTCCGCGTGATTCCGAAAGCTTTCAGGAAATTTCAGGAAAGATGGCGGCGGCTTTTCACAAAAGGCCCTGTCCATTCGCGTCTGTTTTTAGCCGAAAACGATATACTTGCGGTTCAAAAAAACAGCGTTATTTTATGTGTAAGAAGACCGTGTAACAACGAAGAAAAACAGGTTACATAGTGCAATGGCATGACGCGCGAACGAAACCTGCCAATTTATCCGCTAAATTGCCATATTTATGCTGGTCACTCTTGACATGTTGATTTTTGTCAGGTATAATTTACATATGAACAGCATCGGTGCAGCGCCTCTGGTGGATGCTGTCCGCAGCAATGCGTGTAGCCGGACGAATAGGGGAGGAGAGAAACCATGAAAACGAGTTGGCTCAATGGAAGCAAACGAATCCTGTCAGCACTGCTGATTGCGGCGGCGCTGATGTTTGGCTGGACGCCGCTGGGGGAGGGGAAGGCACTGGCGGCGACGGATAAGGGGAAACAGTTCGCACAGGCGGCGATGCTGTTTGCGAAAACGGAAGTGGCTTACGCACAGGAAATCTACAAAAAAAGGGATGTAAGCGATACGCCGTTTTTCAGCAACACCTATTGGTGCGCGGCGTTTGTTTCGGTTATCGCCCGTCAGCTTGGAATCAGCACAAGCGTCATTCCGGACTCGGCAGGTGCGAAGGATTTTGCGCCTGCAACGTCATCCTTCCACCCAATGCTGAATCCGTCGACGTATTCGGCGTACTCTGGGTATTCCAAATACCAGACGCGCTACAATACGGATGTGCTGACGTATGGTCAAGGCCTCTATACGCCGCAGGTCGGCGATATCGTGGTGCTGAATGAGTACACCTCCAAGGCGGGCACAGCCATCAAAACAGGCTGGAAGCATGTGGGCATCGTGACTTCTGTCAACACGAGCACGAAAAAGGTGAATTTCGTCAGCGGCAACTGGGGCGATATTCGCTGCTCGGAAAGCAAAAACTACAACTACGCAGCGGGCATGTCCACGTCCTTCTCCAACAATACGCAGAATTACGGCGTTCTGGGTTTCTTCCATCCGGATTGGAGCAAAGTTTCCAGCCTAAAGAGCGTGTCGGCAATCACGGGCATTTCGCTGTATTCGGACGCATATGGCACGATTTCGGACGGCACAACCATTCTGATGGCGCTTGATGAACAGCAGAAAATTGCGCCTTCTGTCACGCCTTCCAACGCGATTTGGAATCCGCAGGGGGACATTTACCGCTTCTACGGTGCGAACAACAGCTATGGCGCAGCGTATGGCAGCCGCAAAACCTCGTCTGTTGCAAAAGACAAAGACTTTACCGGACTTTACTGGGTGAGCAGTGCACCTGAAATCGTCAAGGTTGACCGCAACACAGGGCTGTTGACGGCTGTTGGCAGTGGTACGGCGACCATCACGGTTTATGCGATTGCGGACGGCAAGCGCACGCGCGCAACCGCTGTCAAGACGAGCTTCGACGTGTATGTAGACAGCAACCTGCCTGTCACACGCGCGTGGTATCCCTACGAAACGCAGAAGAGCATCGAACTGCGCACAACCCCGACGTACAGCAGCAACAACCTCTATGGAACGATTTTTGCAGGGACGGAATTGCAGATTGACCTGCTGCATGTGACCAAGGCAGTCGTGAACAGCAAGACGTACTGGTATGCGCCGGTGCAGCTGAACGATGATGAAGTGGTCTACTGCGACATCAGCGACCAGTCGGTGATTCGCCCGATGCGTGCGCCGAGCGGAAACGACTGGTGGAAGTATAAGGTTGTTTGGAAAGACGGCGTGAACATCCGATCTTTCGCCAACTCTTATCCGACAACAAACATCGTCACAAAGATTCCGACGAATGATACGGTTGAACTCGACCTCAATCACACAATGCGTGAGCCGAAGTACGGCGATACGTGGGCATTTGCGCGCTACAAGCAGTCTGATGGCACATACGTCTATGGCTGGTGCATCGAGAGCGACAGCAACTACATGCAGAAACAGGATAAAATCGGAAACTCTGCCCACTATTCCGACTACATCATTGACGACACTTGGGCAATCGTCGTGTATGCTGCGCCGTATTATGAGAATAAAATCGACGAGCTTACCAGTGCCGACGGCGTGTTCCAGATAGATGTTGCCAACATGGTGTTTTACGATGCTTCGGGCGTTAACACCTATTGGGCACCCTGCCGATATACAAAGAATGGAAAGACGATTGAAGGATATATCGAGGTGCTTGCGGACCCGCCTACTCCCTGCGGCATTGACCGCGAAGGCGACTGGGAACGCTACGAAGTGACGAATGCATCCGGGGCAAAGTCAATTCGCTATCCTGCCACGTTTGAATTGGCAGAACTCAGCAGCTACGACCAAGGCGAAATCATCTGGCTGGACAGGAACGAACGCGTCACCATCACCGAAAACGGCAAGCAGTACACCTTCATGCGCGGGCATGGGGATGATTTCGTTGCGGGCTGGTTTGATGTGACGAATGCCAACGAGCCGTTGACGCAGGTTGACGACAGCATTGAGGAAGTCATCTCTGTGCGCAGCGGAGCCAGCGTCTACACGTTCTGCCGCGGCAATGTCTCGTGGGCGCAGGCGGCGCAGTACGCGGCGTCTATGGGCGGACACCTCGTCGTGATTGACAATGCGCAGGAAGATGCCATGCTGCATTCGACCATCATGAGCGCATACGGCGGCACGGCGTGGACGGGCGGCCACGCGAATGGCGCAGGCAATGGCTGGACGTGGCTGAATAACAACACGATGAGCTATCAGAATTGGGGCTCGTCGAGCGCGACGCCGACCAGCAGCCATACCGCGCTGGCAATCAAGGGCGACTATGAGGGATGGTTCACCTACCGCGACTGCGCGAACACATACGTTGACAGCTTCATCGTCGAGGTGGAGGAAACGCCGCGCGCGTGGTTCACCTACCGCACGAAGGCGAAGCTCAACATTCGCAAGTCGCAGAGCATTTCCGGCGCTGTCGCGACCACGACGGCGGTGGGCGATTACCTGACCATTGACCTGCTGAACGTCGCAATGGACAGCAATAAGAAGTACTTCTTTGCGCCTGTGCTGATGTCGGACGGCTCGATTCTCTACTGCAACATCGGCGATAAGACCGCTATCGTCCCCGACCTTGAACCCGATGAACCCGCGTGGACGCAGTACAAAGCACTCAGCAGCCTCTACGTGCGCACCTTCCCGAACACTTGGTGCGATACGGGCGTGCTGAAAACGCTGAGCAAGGGCACCATTCTGGAGCTGGACGTCAGCCACAAGCTGCGCGACCCGCGCTTCGGCAACGACTGGGCATACGCGCGCTACAAGCAGTCCGACGGCACCTACCTCTACGGCTGGGTGATTGCCGCGAACAGCTACGTCGAGCAGGTGAAGCAGACCCCCGCTTGGTACGACTACTTTGTGAATCCGGGCAGCACGGTGTATGTCTACAAAACGCAGAATGTGGATGACACGATTGTCAAGACGTACACATCCCGCAGCCGTTTCCAAGTGGACGTGAACAACATGCGCCAAGACCAGAACGGCTACCTCTGGGCGCCTGTGGCGGATGACACGGGCAAGGAACTGGGCTATACTGACCTCTCCGCGGCGCACGCAGGGAGCAAATCAGCGGCGATTCCGCTTGTCTACTGCCAGTCGGGCTGGATGCCCGCCTATGTGATGGCGGAAGATGGCGTGGATGTGCTGGCAGCCCCGAATGACGCGGCCGCCCTCGTCAAGCACATGGATCGCGATGCGGACTTCTGGTTTGGCGCGGATGAAACCTATACCGATGCGAAAGGCAAAATCTGGACGCGCATTTACGCCGCAAAGGACTACGAGGAAATGGCGGATGGCGGCTGGGTCAGGCTGGAAAATGGCGTGAACTACAACACCGTCTATGCACAGTGGTACGACACGGGGTGCAGCATTTCCCGCAACGGTATCACCTACACGCTTTACGGCGGCTACAACAGCTGGAGCAGCGCAGAGGAAATGTGCACCTACATGAGCGACGATAGCGTGCAGATGGTGCGAATGCGCCTCGCGATTGTCCACAACGACGCGGAACAGGCCATCATCGAGCAGTTACTGAACGCAACTTCGACCATTGACAAGGCGTGGATTGGCGCAAGCAACACAAGCGGCGCGTGGAAGTGGCTGGACGGCACGAATGTCCAGTACAGCCAGTGGGGCTACAATGAACCGTCGGGCACTGGCACGGGGCTTGGCGCGGCTGCGTCCTTCGACGGCAGCTGGTATGCGCATGATGACTGCCAGAACATCCATGTTCAGGGCTTCATCACCGAGCAGTTCACAGGCATCGGGTTGCCGCAGGTGAAGCTGCCCGCGTCGACGTTCTATGTGGATGACGAGGCGTTCGTGGGCAACAGCACGATTCAGTCGGTCGTTGCGCCGGATGGACTGCAAGTCATTGGCACGCGCGCCTTTGCGGACTGCGCGAACCTGAAGTGCATCACCCTGCCGGACTCCGTGTCCTACATCGCGGAGGACGCGTTCGAGAACACGCCGGATGTCGTCATCTTTGCCAGCGTCGGCAGCTACGCGTGGCAGTGGGCGGAGAAGCAGGGCATCCCGCACGGCACGCCGTACATCGAGTAAAATCAGTGGGCGCAGACTTCCCCAGCGGGCGGTCTGCGCCTCTTTTCGCGGAAAAAACTCCGGCTTCACGCAAAAAATCCGCCCAATCCCCCTTGACAAACCGCTTTCCCTGTGCTACAATATCCATGTTTGAAGCAGAGGCTTGCCCGTCTCTCACCTTGCGCGGCGTATGCTGCCGGGTTCACAGGCTTTTTCCCTTTCAGGCGGATTGAACGCCGAAAAAGGCGCAAACTGCATGTCAGCGACGGGTGGAGTCACCCGCCGCTTTTTCTGTGGTATGGAGCAGAAAACGCTGGCTTCAACGAAAATTGGGAGGTGTATGGACATAGCACTCGATCTGATGATCAATGAGGAAATCCGCGACCGGGAAGTCCGCCTGATTGACGAAAACGGCGAACAGCTCGGCGTCATGCCAACAGCCAAGGCGATGGAGCTGGCGGAAGAGCGCGGCCTCGACCTCGCCAAAATCCAGCCCACGGCAAAACCGCCGGTGTGCAAACTGCTGGACTATGACAAGTACCGCTACGAACAGTCGCGGCGCGAACGCGAAAACCGGAAGAATCAGCGGGTCGTCGAAACCAAGGAGGTTCAGCTGTCCGCCACCATCGAGGAGAACGACGTTCTCACGAAGGCGAAAATGGCGCAGAAGTTCCTTCAGGGTGGCGATAAGGTGAAGGTGTCCATCCGTTTCCGTGGCCGCCAGATCACCCATAGCGAAATCGGCATGCAGGTCATGCAGGACTTCGCGGCCCGCTGCGCCGAGGTCAGCTCGGTGGAGCGCCGTCCCATGATGGACGGCCGTCATATGATTATGATCCTGGCCCCCAAGGCGGCAAAGGCTTCCTTCGCTGAAAAGAAGGCTGCCCGCGAAAACGCCAAGGGGAATCAAGAACAGGAATAAAACGGCTATCGCAGCTTGCCTGCGCCCCGTTTTATCAGCATTGGAAGGAGGACTACACCATGCCTAAGCAGAAGTCTCACCGTGGTGCTGCCAAGCGCTTTTCCTTTACCAAGACCGGTATCGTGAAGCATAAGCAGATGAACGCCAACCATCAGGTTCGCCTCAAGACCACCAAGCGCACCCGTCACCTGCGCGCTGACGGCATTGTGGACAACGCGGCGGAAGCCAAGACCATCCACAAGCTGCTGCCCTACAAGTAATTAAGCCCATTCGCTGGCAAGGAGGATACTCACAATGGCACGTATTAAGAGATCTGTGAACGCTCTGAAGAAGCGCCGCAAGGTCATGAAGCTGGCTAAGGGCTACTGGGGTGCAAAGTCCAAGCAGTACCGCGCCGCGTCCGAACAGGTTGCTCGTTCCCTGCGCTATGCCTTCAAGGGCCGCAAGCTGCGCAAGCGTGATTTCCGCTCCCTGTGGATCACCCGTATCAACGCCGCTGCTCGCCTGAACGGCATGAGCTATTCCACGTTCATCAATGGCCTGAAGAAGCACAACATCACCGTCAACCGCAAGATTCTCGCGGATCTGGCTGTGAACGATGCAGCTGCCTTCACCAAGCTCGTGGAAATCGCCAAGGCGTAATTGTCGCCCAAGCGTTTCATAGCACAAATTCGTCCGATGTTGAAACCGTGTTTCAGCGCCGGACGTTTTTTTGCCCTTTTTTCCGCAAAAGGGCGTTTGTGGATTGCCTGATTGCAAAGGTGACTTTCCTTCCAAACAGGACATCGCCATGCTCCCAGAGGGCTTTCCGATCGCCCTCTGGACTCCTTCGGTGCCCTCCTTCGTAGCAGTGCGGTGGCGCTGCTTGGGGGTACGAATGGTTCACAAACTATAACTACTTTCGGTACAAATCAAGTAACATGGGAGTGACCGCGCCGAAGGTTTCCAAAGGGCGAGCGGAAAGCCCTTTGGTCGCGTCCGCAGACGCGAAATCCTCTGCGGCAATGGTGGAGAAAATCAGGGAATTAGGAGATTAAAGGAAATAACATCATGCTCAAAAAGTACATTACCGACCTGAGACACGAATTTTCCGGCTACAACGCCGGCAAACTCATCAAGGACATCCTGAGCGGCATCACAGTGGCGGCGGTGGCGCTGCCGCTTGCTCTCGCATTCGGCGTGTCCTCCGGCGCGGACGCCGCCGCGGGGCTTGTCACCGCCATCATCGGCGGACTTGTCATCGGGCTGCTTGGCGGCGCGTCCTTCCAAATCAGCGGCCCGACCGGGGCCATGAGCGCCATTCTCATCGGCATCGTCGCCCAGTACGGCTTGCAGGGCGTGTTCGCCGCGTCGCTTGCGGCGGGCGTGATTATCCTGCTGGCGGGCATCCTCCGCCTCGGCAAGCTCGTCAACTTCATCCCGACCAGCGTCGTCATGGGCTTCACCAGCGGCATTGCGATTATCATCGCCTTGGGGCAGGTGGACAACTTCTTCGGCACGCACTCCGTCGGCACAAGCGCGCTGGAAAAGCTGTGGAGCTACACCAGCGTCGGATTTATCCCCAACTGGCAGGCGGTCGCCATCGGTTTGCTGGTTGTGCTGTTCATGGTCTTCTGGCCGAAGAAGCTGAACGCGAAGGTGCCGGGGTCGCTGCTGGCGATTATTCTGGCGACGGTCGTGACCGAAATTGCGGGTTTCGATTCGCTGGCGAAGGTGGGGGACATCCCGAAAAGCCTGATGCTGGACAACCGCCTGAACCTTGGCGCGGTCAACCTCGACATGCTGCAAAACCTCATCAGCCCGATTGTCTCCATCGCCATGCTGGGCATGATTGAGTCGCTGCTGTGCGGCGCGAGCGCGTCCCGCATGAAGGACGAAGCCTTCGACGCGGATCGTGAGCTGATTGCGCAGGGCGTGGGCAACATCCTGCTGCCGTTTTTCGGCGGCGTGCCCGCAACGGCGGCGATTGCCCGCACGTCCGTCGCCATCAAGTCCGGCGAGCAGACCCGCGTGACCGGCGTTGTGCATTCGCTGGTGCTGCTGCTGGCGATGGTGCTGCTGGGCGGCGTGATGAGCCGCCTGCCGCTGAGCGCGCTGGCGGGTGTGCTGATGGTCACGGCGTGGCGCATGAACGAGTGGCACGGCATCAAGACGATTTTCAGCCGCAAGGTGTGGACGGGCGTCGCGCAGTTCCTGATTACGATGGTGTCCACCGTTGTCTTTGACCTGACCGTCGCCATCGTCATCGGCATTGTGACCGCGCTGCTGATGTTCGTCTGGAACGCCGCGCGTCTGACCATCGAAACCGAGCCGGTGGACAAGGTGCGTCTGGAGCGCCTGCACCGCATGGGCAAGCCGGTGGATGAATCCCGCGCAAAGAGCATCCTCGTCAGCTATGTGAACGGCTCGCTGTTCTTCGCGAACTGCGCGGAATTGAAGCGGAAGCTGCTTTCGGTGGATTTTACCGGCTGTGAGCACCTGATTCTCTCCCTGCGCGGCGTGTCTGCGACCGACATCTCCGGCGTGCAGACGCTGATGGAGGTGTGCGCGCTGATTGCGCAGAAGGGCGTGACCGTCTCGATTTGCGGCGTGCATGAGAACGTCGCGGGCTTCTTCCAGAAAGTCGGTCTGACCGACCAGCTGGGCGCGGCAGCGTTCTACCCGAACGCCTCCGAAGCGGTGATTGATACGCTGGCGCAGGAACAGGCGGGGGCGTGAGCAATTAGGAATTAAGCGGGAAAACCGCATTCTGTTCTTAATGTTCCGATAAAAGCTAATAAACATGGGAGTGCACTGCGAAGGGGTCAAGGGGGCGACCGCAGACTTCGCCTGTTTTCATTGCCCCCTTGTCGCTCCCGCAGGAGCGAAATCCCCTGCGTTCGGGAAAGAGCGGCTATGGTCGCAAGACCAGCAACTTGGTCGCGCCCATTTGGCGCGACACAGCACAGTTGTTGGGTAGAGCGGCTTGGGGAGCGCGTCTGAGGACGCGCGAAGTTAGGGGCAGGGACGCTTCGCTGCCTGCACCTTTGTGGGCTGTTCCTTTTGAATTGGTTTGACGAGGAACAGTTGGGGCGTTGCCCCAAACCCCAGCAGGGGCGCCGCCCCTGCACCCTGCA
>OGMF01001465.1_pt1 | contig 22628 bp, 20 predicted proteins | sample 1572921 | NCBI WGS metagenome assembly OGMF01 (sample SAMEA2581919, study PRJEB24529) | metagenome | biome: Human gut stool | place: China | collected 2011 | reverse complement strand
TAGAGCACAACACTTTTAATGTTGGGGTCTTGGGTTCGAGCCCCAAGCGGATCACTTGAAAATCAAGCAGCTATCTAATCAGATAGCTGCTTTTTTCATTCAAATACTACGTTTTTCGCTTTCTGATGTAAACCGGAAATTCGTATGAGCGAAACAGTTAAAGTCTTATGTTACAAGTCTAAAATCCTTAGTAATGGCGAATATCCGCTAATGGTATGCGTTTGCAAAGATGGCAAGCACAAGTATCAAAGTCTGGGCATATTCATAAAAGAGGAGCTATGAGACTTCAAAACAACACACCAAAAACTAAATGCCCTAATCGGGAAAGAATAATCAGCCTAATCAATGAGAGAATAAGCGAGATACAGAAAACCGCTTTAGATAAAAGGATAGCAGGCAAATACTTTACGGCTGCAACCCTTGTTGAAGCCACAAGTACAAACAGCGTTGCCAATAAAACGGTTGATGAATACTTTCAGGCTTACATTCAGAATCTGAACAAAGAGAATAGAATCAGATATGCAGGAATGTTTGAAGTGCCCTATTCCTCTTTTATAAAGTTCAATAAGCATCTTGCCATTCCATACACACCGCACGCCACTCCTTTGCAACTACTGTAACGCTTGGACAAAGAGTTTCCAAAGAGGAAAAAAAGTGCTGAAGCACACAAAATCAACGACATTTGGGGTATTGACAAAATTTCCGTGTTGGTAGTCTAACCTAACGGTTCTTGTGGGAAGAAATCTTTAATACTACAATTCAATGCTTTAGCTATCTCATTCAACAGAGTAATGTTATACTTTTGTGGCCTTTTAATGTTCTCAACATGTCCGATAAATCCTCTATTAACATTTATATAATCAGCCAAAACAGCTTGAGAAACACCTAACTCAATCCGTCTTTCCCTAACCTTATCAATCACATACTGGTCAATTTTGCTAATCATACCTACAAATTAATTAATTGGTAAAGGAAAGATTATTTGAGAAAACGTTTGCAGGTCAATAAGACTGTATTATCTTTGCATAATCAAAATAGAGGCAACAAAATAGGTGTGGAGAGATAAAACCACTTATAAAACTGGCAAACTTATATTGTTACCAATATGATGATAGGTCTACTTTATAGATTCAGGCTTAAATAAAGAGGTCGGCCAAAGTAGATAACAAGGGGGATATTAGTGTTCCCCTTTCTTTTGATTGTCTTTTCTAGAACCATTTTACAATGTGAATTTGTTATTTTTTCCCGACCTTCAATCCTCCAGTCATAGCTTTCCTCGGCAACCGCATCAATTTCCTTGCTGGCGCAGTCTATCTGTAAATTAGTAAGCTTGCCTTTGTCACGCGCGAAAGCTACAAGCCAGTTTACAAAATTACATTTACAAAACACAAATATTCCGTATATGTATTTGCAGCTGATTATCAAAGAACTACAAGATATCTATTTTCTGTCAACAAGAAGTTAGGAGTTTGTCGACAAGGAGTTAACTTCCTGTCAGCAAACTCTTAACTTCTTGTTGGCAGAAAGTTGGATATATTTCTATTATTTGACAAATGTAATATTACTATATTAGGAATCAACTGTTTTTTGATTTATATTTGCACCGATATGAATGAGTACGAACAGAAACTTGAATAAATAAAAAAACATGATTAAAGCAGACTTGCATATTCACTCCCATTATAGTAGCGATGGAGAGTTTAAAATTATTGATATCATAAACAAGTGTTTAGCTCAAAATATAGACACCTTCTCACTGACCGACCATAACTCCGTAAAAGGTGTCCAGGAGGCTGCCGACGGAGCACAACAGGCTGGCATCCGCTTCATTCCGGGCATTGAAATAGATTGTAACTACGAAGGTGTCAACTTGCATTTATTAGGCTATCATATTGACTGGAAATCCTATGATTTTCTTTTATTGGAAGAAGATATCGCCTCTAAAGTAATGAACTCATTCAGCGAAATGATCGACAACCTTCATCGATTAGGCTTCACCATAGAAGCAGATGCAGTTCTGGACCAAGCGAATGTAAAACTGCCATCGGGCGAATTGATTGCTGAAGTAATGCTAAACAGTGATATATATGCTTCTCCCCTACTGTCTCCTTATATGAAAGGAGGTAAAAGAAGCGACATGCCTTATATCAACTTTTATCTTGACTATTTCGCACAAGGTAAACCAGCCTTTGTCCCCATTCAGTATATGAGCTTCCGGCATGCCGTAGAAATGATTAAAGATAATGGTGGCATACCGATCGTAGCACATCCGGGACTTAATCTGAAGGGAAGGGAGCAGATTGCTGAGAAGCTATTGGACAATGGGGCTAAAGGTCTGGAAGTATTTAATAATTACCACCAATCGAATCAAATCAGCTACTTCGCATCTTTAGTGCAACGGCAGAAGGCAATAATGACCTGCGGAAGCGATTTTCACGGAAAAACGAAACCTCTAATAAACATCGGGCAATTCAACTTCGAAGGTCAGTTTGAAGATTATCTGAAAGAATCCATTTATTTGCATCTTTATAACAACAATAGTTCGTTAAGTTTTGAATTAACATAAAAAAGTAGGTCAAGTCCTGCAGATTCATTAAATTAAGGATAACCACATCTTCAATTATAAGATTGACGTGTTTAACGAACTATTGAAAAATAACAGGTGCCTCTAATTTAACCCATATTCAACCAAGGCGAACCATAGTCCATCCACTTAAAACGATGCATACTACCTAAATCAACTCTCATGATATATTCGTCTTCACCAATAAAATCATTTAAAATCTTTTCTGAAAATCCCCACCCACCGGAGGCACTCGCTTTTTCCAAGACATTGACAAGGGGATAAAATGTATGCATATACTCACCAGGCTGAAGATATTCCGCTTCACATTGAAGCATTTCTTTCGTATCGCATATAATCAAAAAACCTTTGCCTTTACTAAAGCTTCTTGCGCATTCCAATCGACCGGTAAAACTCGCAATTTTACCATCCTTACCAAGCCTATTGCACGTTCGAAATAAAATCGGTCGTGTTGTCGGCAAATAGTTCCGTAATACAATATCCCACACATCAAAAAAAGCCTTACTTTTTTCATCGGGTCCAGTAAGAATCCAATTACCAATAAATCCTACAGTCTGATCAGTTATCTCTGAGTTCTTTTCTAAGATATCAATCAAATTTTGAGCGATCTCTACTTTCTGTTTTTCTGATAATCTGTATTGAAATTTATCATTCATAAACTTAATAACACCTTGTTGTACCTTATGTGCACAAAAATAAGGAATAAAAAAGACATTCTTTCTTATTTTGTGAAGTTTTTCAAACGTCAGACAGGCTCCCTACCAGCAGAATTCAGGAAATAGTTTCAAAAAGTTAAATAAAGACAATCGCTCACCTTTTCCAAAAGATTTCGTACATTTGCGGCGTCTGACATTAGTGTCAGACTTATGTATCTGATTTTATTATTTATATACCAAATCAGCAGAATTCTATTATGGATATTTACAAAGTCGGCCTGGATATCGGCTCTACTACCGCTAAAATAATAGTGCTGGATAAGAGTGAGAGAAATGTCCTTTTCTACAAATATGAAAGGCATCAGGCAAAAGTCCAGGAATGCCTACTGGCATTTTTCCACCAGCTGAAAGAACAGATGGGCGATGTTACTTTATCAATCAATATCACCGGTTCAGTAGGCATGGGAATCGCAGAGAAATACTCTCTGCCTTTCGTGCAGGAAGTGGTAGCGGCAGCCCAATATATTCGGCGGAATCATCCCGGAATATCTTCCATGATCGACATCGGAGGAGAAGATGCCAAAGTCGTCTTCTTCCAGAATAATCAAGCCACCGATTTACGGATGAACGGAAACTGTGCCGGAGGAACAGGGGCATTTATCGATCAGATGGCCATATTATTGGGAGTATCGATGGATGAACTGAACGGACTGGCTCTCCGGGCAACACGAGTACATCCGATAGCTTCCCGATGTGGTGTATTCTGTAAGACGGATATTCAGAATCTGATAGCCAAGAATATACCGAAAGAAGATATCGCGGCTTCCATTTTCCATGCTGTAACGGTGCAAACCATCGTTACACTTGCGCATGGATGTGATATTGTTGCTCCGATATTACTTTGTGGAGGACCGTTGACATTTATTCCGGCACTCAGGAAATCATTCGCCAACTATTTGCAGTTATCAGAGGAGAACGACTTTCTGCTGCCGGAGAAAAGTAATCTTATTCCAGCCTGGGGAGCAGCACTGGCAGAGAACTCCCGGAAAATGAAGATAACTGAGCTAACCGGACTTCTGGAAAATCTATCAGAAAAAGCATACCAGCCACAAAACAGCCTTCCACCTTTTTTCAAGGATGAAACGGAATATCTGCAATGGAAGGACAGGTTGGCACAATATGATGTGCAGCGGACGGAATTAACATCCGGAATACAACAGGCTACCATAGGAATAGATTCCGGCTCTACCACCACCAAAATAGTAGTGCTTGATGAAAATAACCGTATCCTGTACTCCTACTATCACGACAACAAAGGAAATCCGATAAAAGCCGTGGAAGAGGGATTGCAGAAACTGCATAAAGAATGTCAGGAAAAAGGGACAATCCTGCAAATCAAAGGAGGATGCTCCACCGGATACGGAGAGGATCTGATAAAAGCTGCCTTCCAGATGGATGCCGGTATCATTGAAACCATAGCCCATTACATGGCTGCCAAACATATAAATAAGGATGTATCTTTCATCCTGGACATCGGCGGACAGGATATGAAAGCCATTTTCACAAATGGCGGAATTATCAACCGGATTGAAATAAACGAGGCTTGCTCATCCGGATGCGGTTCTTTTATCAGCACCTTTGCACAGTCACTGGACTACAAAGTGGAGGACTTCGCCAAAGCGGCTTGTTTCTCAAAAGCTCCGTGTGATCTGGGAACACGCTGCACCGTTTTCATGAATTCCAAAGTGAAACAAGTGCTCCGTGAAGGGGCATCCGTGGCGGATATAGCGGCCGGTCTTTCTTACTCTGTTGTAAAGAACTGCCTGTACAAAGTGCTTCAACTTAAAAAGCCGGATGAACTTGGAAAACATATCGTGGTGCAAGGTGGAACCATGCGCAATGATGCCATCGTACGAGGTCTGGAGAAGCTGACAGGAAAAGAAGTATTCCGTAGCGATTGTCCCGAATTAATGGGTGCTCTGGGCTGTGCACTTTATGCAAAGCAACTTAAGACGGCCAAAGTTACAAATTTGGAAAATATGATGCATCAGGCCCAATTCACTTCCCGACAGGTTCAGTGCAACGGATGTGAAAACCAATGTGCCATCACCCGGTATGCTTTCGGTAATGGAGAACATTATTTCTCCGGCAATAAATGCGAAAAGGTGTTTACCAATAAAGGGAATGTTTCGGAGAAAGGCGTAAATGCTTATGAAAAGAAAATCGAACTTCTGTTTGATCGGCAAGTAAATATAGCCGCTCCACTACTGACCATAGGTATTCCCCGCTGCCTGAATATGTATGAAGAATATCCCTTCTGGCATTCTTTGTTCACAGAGTGCGGCATCCGGGTATGCCTGTCGGATGCTTCGACGTTCAATAAATATGAGAAGGCGGCCAATATGGTAATGTCCGACAATATCTGTTTCCCTGCAAAACTGGTGCACAGCCATATCCAAAACCTTATCGAATACAAAGTAGACCGGATATTTATGCCGTTTGTCATATTCGAAGAAATCGATAAGCAACAACAGAACAGTTACAACTGCCCCATTGTGTCCGGATATTCACAGGTTATCAAGAATGTCCAGACAGATAACTTACCGATTGACCATCCGGCCATCACTTTCAAGGATACAGGATTACTGTATAAGCAATGCCGTGACTACCTGAGCACACTGGGCGTACAAGAGCAGGTAGTAAAGAAAGCATTCGACCATGCACTGAAAGCACAAGACGCTTTTGAAAAAGAGCTTATCGCCTATAACCGGCAAATAGTTGAAGAAGGAAATAAAAAGCAGAAGCTGATTATTCTCCTTGCCGGACGTCCATATCATTCGGACCCGTTGGTACAACATAAGATTTCGAATATGATCAGTGCTATGGGCGTTTATATAATTACAGATGATATCGTCCGTCATCAGGATATTCCACTGAAAGAGGTGAATTTTCTGGCTCAATGGGCATTTACCAACCGTATTTTGAAATCAGCCAAATGGGCAGCGCAGCAGGGAAATCACGTGCAATATATGCAGCTGACTTCTTTCGGATGTGGACCGGATGCCTTTCTGATAGACGAAATACGCACTTTACTGAAGCAGTACAATAAAAATCTTACTTTATTGAAGATAGACGACGTTAGTAACACCGGTTCCATCAAGCTGCGTGTACGTTCGCTGGTAGAGAGTCTGCACATCAGTTTGCAACAAGCTGAAGAGAGACAGGTACAGAAACCTTTATCCCTCCCTCTTTTCACCAAAAAGGACAGAAAGAAGAAGATTATCGCCCCATTCTTCACCCCTTTTATATCACCACTTATTCCTTCCATTTTTAAAGTGGCAGGATATGAAATGGAGACTCTGCCCATAAGCGATGAATGTTCGTGCGACTGGGGTTTGAAGTATTCCAACAATGAAGTTTGCTATCCGGCTACACTGATTGTGGGTGACATCGTGAAAGCTTTTAAGGAAGGACGATATAACCCGGACAACACTTGTGTAGCCATTACGCAGACGGGAGGGCAATGCCGTGCCAGCAACTACATCTCTTTAATAAAAAAAGCATTGATAGAAAACGGATACACTCATACTCCCATTCTGTCAATAGCATTCGGCAGCGGAATAGATAATCAGCAACCGGGCTTCAAAGTAAATTGGCTGAAAGTATTGCCAATAGCGCTTGCCGCTGTTCTATACAGCGACTGCATAGCTAAATTCTATTACGCCGCCGTTGTTCGTGAGAAAAAGCCGGGACAGGCAGCTAAATTAAAAGATATGTACCTAGAAGCGGCAAAGCCTCTTATCCTGAAAAACAGACCGGAAGATTTGCTCAGTTATTTATCTCTGGCAGTTGACGAATTCAATCAGATCTGTCAGCAAAAATCATACCCCAAAGTGGGTGTGGTAGGAGAAATCTTCCTAAAGTTCAATCCTTTTGCACAAAAAGATATCACCACATGGCTCATAGACAGAGGTATAGAGGTGGTTCCTCCATTGATGACAGACTTTTTCATGCAAAGCTTCGTCAATATGAAAGTAAACCAGGATAGTCATATAAAAAAGAAATATATTCCTGATTTCGCTATCGACTGGCTTTATGGAAAAGTTCAGAAACAAATTGATAAAATCAACAAGATAGGAAAAGCCTTCCTGTACTTTCAACCCTTTGAAAATATTTACGAGAAAGCAGAAAAAGCCAAGCAGGTTATATCGCTGAACACGCAGTTCGGTGAAGGCTGGCTGATTGCCGGAGAGATGTCGTCTTTTGCCAGTCAGGGTATTAATCATGTCATCAGTTTGCAACCATTCGGGTGTATAGCTAACCATATTGTGGAAAAGGGAATAGAAAAACGTATAAAGTCTGTCTACCCTCAGATAAATATATTATCTTTAGATTTTGACAGTAGCGTCAGCGATGTGAATATCACCAATCGCCTGTTACTTTTTGTTGATAACATAAAATAAATAAGACCATGGGAGCTACAGAAAACAATGAGTTGGAATATCAAATAATTGAAACAGCGAAACAGCTTTTTATAGAAAAAGGCTTCGTTGAAACCAGCATGAGTGATATTGCCGCAAAAGTAGGAATAAACCGTCCTACCCTACACTACTATTTCAGGACAAAAGACAGAATGTTTCAGGCTGTATTCGGTTCGATAGTGATGTCACTATTACCGAAAGTACAGGAAATAATACAGCAGGAACTGCCGTTCATAGATCGCGTAAGTCTTATATTGGATAAGTATATAACACTCTTCACCGAAAACCCTGACATGCCAAAGTTTATATGCGGGGAAATACAGCGCGATGTCAACCACCTGCTTGATGCAGCTAAGGAAATGCAGTTTGAAGAAACGTTCCTGATTATAAAGGAACGACTGCTCATGGAAATGGAAGCAGGCAGACTAAAGAAAGTACCCATACATACAGTATTCATAACTTTCTATGGTTTGCTTACTTTTCCTTTGATTACAAAAAATTTGATCACCAGCATATTCCTGAAAGATACTACCGATTTTTCGGTTTTTATGCTGGAGTGGAAGCAATATATTCTTTTTCACTTGATGAATTTACTGGGTATTGAGAAGGAAAATTGATTGTTACTCATATACATAACCGATAAAAAAGTATAGTATGAAAACGATTCGAATTATTTTCTCCTTATTGCTGATAACTGCAATGAGTATGCCTACTCTTTCGGCACAAACTAAGAAAGAGAAAAAAGAACTGAAGAAGCAGGCCGTTGAAAAACTGGTCACATCCGGGAAGTATAAAATAAATGTAAACAGAGCTCTTCCTGCACGAGGACGGTCTGTTACACTAACTTCACCGTACTCTGTGGAAATAAGAAATGATTCCGTTATATCTTATCTGCCTTACTATGGGCGTGCTTACTCTATTCCTTATGGCGGTGGAGAAGGGCTAAACTTTAAAGCTCCACTCACCGACTATAAGTTGGAGTGGGGCAAGAAGGAAACAGCCAAGATAAAGTTCTCTGCACGAAGTGAGGAGGATAAGTTCGATTTCAGTATAGACGTTTTCAGTAACGGATCATCTACGATATTCGTGAATATGCAGAACCGTCAGTCCATCAGTTTCCAGGGAGAACTGGATATGCCGGAAAAAATCAACCAATGATTACCTTTGTACATGATATCTTTTTAAATTTATGTATAAAGAATACCAACCCTGCGCACTACTCTCTCCCTATATAGACAAGTATTGGGAATTCAAAGGGAATCCGGAGTACGGAATGCGTATCAACATACTTCCTGATGGATGTACAGACTTTATCTTCACCCTTGGGGAAGCAACACAAGCGGTGAATAGCAGTCTGACCATGAAGCCTTATCGTGCTTATTTTATAGGTCCGATGAATAGCTATTCGGAATTGGTAGCGTATGCGGAAACGGTTCACATGTTAGGGGTTCGCTTCCTACCTTGCGGACTATCCCGTTTTATCCGTCTGCCACTGCACGAACTGACTAACCAGAGAATCAGTGCAGACGAGGTAACCTGCTTTTTCGATACTTCTTTTGCAGAAAGGCTATGCGAAGAAGACTGTTTAGAAAATAGGGTAAAGATCATAGAAGAATTATTTATCAAATCTCTTTATAAACACGACTTGCCGACAGATCCGCAGATTGTATTTGCAATAAAACAGATTAACCGGCATCAGGGAAAACTGCCCGTGCAGTCATTGATGGAGGATATTTGTCTGTGCCAGCGACAATTTGAACGCAAATTCAAGATGAACACAGGTTATACCCCGAAAATATACAGCAGAATCATGAAATTCAAGAACGCGGTGGATTTATTAAGGGGCACTACCAGTGACAATCTGCTCTCTACTGCTATCCATGCAGGCTATTATGACGTGCCGCACCTCTCAAGAGAAATTAAAAGGTTATCCGGCAATACTCCCTACTCTTTCCTTTCTATTCCTCTGACAGAAGAAGATGTCACACTGACTTACGTAGAAGCATAAATGTCGTTTTTGTACAATGCAGGAATATCTCCGACTACCTATATTTGCACCATTCAATTAACAAAACAAATTCTGCATTATGGAAACAATGAGAGAAAAAGCCGCACAAATGTTGCGCGAAAGTGAAGTAGTCGTTCTGACCTCAGTAAATAAAGAAGGATATCCACGCCCCGTACCTATGAGTATGGTTAAGTCCGAAGACATTTCAACAGTATGGATGTCAACCGGAAGCGACTCCGTGAAGACCGAGGATTTTCGCAAGAATCCGAAAGGCGGACTATGCTTCTATGCACAGGGAAACAGTGTTTGCATGACAGGTGATGTGGAAGTAATCACAGACCAAAATGTAAAACAAGAGCTTTGGCAAGACTGGTTCATCAATCATTTTCCCGGCGGACCGACCGATCCCAACTATGTAATACTGAAATTTACAGCAAACCACGCCACTTACTGGATTGACGGAAAGTTTATCCACAAGAAAGTTTAATGGAACTCTGTCGAAGGAATTCAACTCAATAGACAGAAAAGCGACCGGCAGCGTGGTTATTAACAAATAATCCGTAAATTTGCAGCCCGAAATTTAGAGACTGTAAAGAATGCAAGGAACAAAGAATCTGACTAAAGGTCCCATTAACCGCCAACTATTCAATCTGGCGATGCCCATTATGGCTACCTCGTTCATCCAGATGGCATACAGCCTGACGGACATGGCATGGGTAGGCCGTATAGGTAGTGAAGCTGTTGCCGCCGTTGGTGCAGTGGGAATATTGACGTGGATGTCCGGCTCCATAGCCTTGCTAAATAAAGTAGGTTCGGAAGTCAGCGTAGGACAATCCATAGGTGCGCGCAACGAACAGGATGCCCGGCAGTTTGCTTCGCACAACATCAGTATTGCCTTGCTCATCTCCATCTGCTGGGCTGCTTTGCTATTCTTGTTTGCCAATCCCATCCTTCGTATATTCGAGCTGAAAGAGCATATCACGGAAAATGCCGTGACTTACTTGCGTATTGTCTCAACAGGACTACCGTTCGTGTTTCTGTCCGCAGCCTTCACCGGAATATACAATGCGGCAGGACGAAGCAAAACACCCTTCTATATCAGCGGCACAGGATTGATTATGAATATCATACTCGATCCGCTTTTCATCTTCGGTTTCGGCTGGGGAACGGTAGGTGCAGCACTTGCCACATGGCTGGCCGAGGCTACGGTATTCGGTATATTCATCTATAAGCTACGCTATAAGGACGATCTGTTAGGTGGATTTCCCTTCCTGACACGTCTCAAAAAGAAATATACCCGGCGTATATTCAAGTTGGGACTTCCGGTTGCCACACTGAATACTTTGTTCGCTTTTGTCAATATGTTCCTTTCACGTACAGCTTCGGAACAAGGTGGACACATTGGTCTTATGGCCTTTACCACCGGAGGACAAATAGAAGCCATCACCTGGAATACTTCACAAGGTTTCTCTACCGGACTAAGCACTTTCATTGCACAAAACTATGCTGCCGGAGAGAAGTCGAGGGTAAAGAAAGCCTGGTACACTACATTATGGATGACGTCCATATTCGGTACACTATGTTCGCTACTGTTTATCTTTTTCGGAAGCGAGGTATTCTCTATTTTCGTACCCGAACCGGAAGCATTTCGCGTAGGTGGTGATTTCCTGCGCATAGACGGTTATTCACAACTCTTCATGATGCTGGAAATCACCATGCAAGGGGTCTTCTACGGATTAGGAAGAACGATTCCTCCTGCCATCATCAGTATATCATGCAACTATATGCGTATTCCCGTAGCACTGTTCCTGGTACACATGGGAATGGGCGTAGACGCCATATGGTGGGCTGTAAGTGCAACAACTATTGCCAAAGGAATTATCCTTACCGCGTGGTTTATATTGATAAAGAGAAAAATACTCTAAAAATGCAGAACAAAAGACCTAAACATAATTACAATAGAATTGTTATATAACTAACTTTGCATTACAAACATAGTAACATTTTAAAAGAATAAAGTATGAAAAAGATTAAGATTAGTGTACTGCTATTGAGCGGTGCCATATTATTAGGAAGTTGCAGCACAATGAATAACACTGCCAAAGGTGGTGTGATAGGTGGTGGATCGGGCGCTGCTGCCGGTGCCATTATCGGTGGATTGATTGGTAAAGGTAAGGGTGCGGCTATTGGTGCAGCAGTAGGTGCAGCAGTAGGTACGGGTGCAGGTGTTGCCATCGGCCATAAGATGGATAAGAAGGCTGCCGAAGCTGCTAAGATTGAAGGCGCACAGGTAGAGAAAGTAACAGATACCAATGGCCTTGCCGCTGTAAAGGTTACTTTTGAATCAGGTATCCTGTTTGGCTTCAATTCATCTACATTGAGCAATACTTCCAAGTCTTCTCTGCGTGAACTGGCCCAGATATTGAAAGAAGACCCTACAACAGATATTGCAATCGTAGGCCATACGGATAAAGTAGGTACATATGAAGCTAACATGAAGGTTTCAAAAGACCGTGCATATACCGTAGAGAATTATCTGCAAGATTGCGGTGTGTCTCCTTCACAGTTCAAGAAGGTGGAAGGCGTAGGCTACAATCAGTATGACGACAGCATGTCAGCCAGCCAGAATCGCCGCGTAGATATTTATATGTACGCCAGCGAGCAGATGATTAAGAATGCAGAAGCAGGCAAGTAAGTTACGAGCTACAAAAGGCTACGAGCTACAAGTTATTGCGCTATCAGTCCGAAAGGCACTTGTAGCTTGTAGCTTGTAACTCGTAGCTTTTTAACATTAAAAACCACGACAATGAGTATAAAGAAAGTCTTGCGGATAGTCCGCAACCTGATACTCTTTTTCTTTATTTCCACTATTCTGGCAGTGGTGCTGTATCGCTTTATCCCTGTTTACACCACTCCCCTCATGGTAATCCGCAGTACCCAGCAACTCTTCAAAGGCGAAAAGCCGGTATGGCATCATACTTGGGTTTCTTTCGATAAGATCTCCCCTCACTTGCCGATGGCAGTTATCGCTTCGGAAGATAATCGCTTTGCCACCCACAACGGCTTCGATTTCGAAGAGATAAAAAAAGCCATGAAAGAGAATGAAACCCGCAAACGGAAACGGGGTGCCAGTACTATTAGCCAACAGACCGCAAAGAATGTATTCCTTTGGCCGCAATCCTCATGGGTACGAAAGGGATTCGAAGTTTATTTCACCTGGTTGATAGAGCTATGCTGGTCGAAAGAACGGATTATGGAAGTCTATCTCAACTCCATCGAAATGGGACAAGGTATATATGGAGCAGAAGCTGCCGCCAAATATAAGTTCCATACTACTGCCGCCAAACTGACTGCGGGACAATGTGCATTGATAGCGGCAACACTCCCTAATCCGATACGTTTTGATTCAGCGCATCCGTCAGCTTACATTCTGCGGAGACAGTCGCAAATCCTTAGATTGATGAAGTTGGTTCCCAAATTCCCTCCGGTAGAAAAGAAAGAAGTCAAGAAGCAGAAGACTGAGAAGAGGAAAAAGAAATAATCTGTGTATATTTGTATGCTTAATATGGTAAGGAATGAAAAAAATCTTGTCGCTATTCTTGATTTGTATCATTTGTTGCGGGGTGCATGCCCAGCGTACGGAGGTTTATAATCAGCATATACATACGGTGCAGGTCATTGCCAACAATGATTATATGTCGCCTGCCGTCATCCGGCTGGGAGAGAATGAAACTGTAGAAATATCTTTCGACCACCTGACTCACGATTACCACCGCTACCAGTACATCCTCACGCACTGCAATGCGGACTGGACACCTTCGGATCTTTCCGAAACAGAATACCTGGATGGTTTCAATGACAATCCGATAGAAGATCATGATATTTCCGTCAATACTACCCTGCCCTACACGCATTACCGTCTGACACTTCCTAACGACCAGGTACAACTGAAACTTTCGGGTAACTACCGTCTGACTGTTTATGACGATGCGGATGGAAAGGATAAGCCGGCTTTCACTACCTGTTTCCGGGTATTGCAAAAGGAGGTGAACGTATCGGCACAAGTCAGCAGTGACACTGAGATAGACCGGAATAAGACGCACCAGCAGGTGAGTTTTAGCATTCAGTATAAAGGATATCCTATCCGCAATCCGCAGAATGAAGTCAAAGTACACGTTTTACAGGATAATCGTACGGATAACTGGGTAACGAATCTGCATCCTTCCTATATTGGTCCCGATCAGCTACGTTACGAACATAACCGGGCCTTGATATTTCCTGCGGGAAACGAATACCGGCGTTTTGAAATGGTGAGTACCCGCTATGCCTCGCAAGGTGTGGAGAGTATTCGTTATCATGCTCCTTACTATCATGTCACACTCCGTCCGGACGAGCCTCGCTTACTAAACTACAGTTACGATCAGGATCAGAACGGACGCTTCGTAATACGATATGACGAGGCAGTAGATAATGCTACGGAAGCAGATTACTTCTTCGTTCATTTTTCTCTGCTATGGGAGAACCCGCTAACTGAAGGGAACTTCTATCTGCAAGGAGCTTTTACTTATGATAATTTTAATGAAGAGAGTCGGTTGAAGTATAATGCAGAAACGCATGCTTATGAATGCACGCAATTGCTGAAACAGGGAGCGTATAATTATCAATACTTATATGTGGCTCCCGGTACCACCGCAGGAAGTACCGCACAGGCAGAGGGGAATTTCTATGAGACAGAGAATGAATATCTGATCCTTGTTTACCACCGGGCCTTCGGAGAAAGATACGACAGGCTGATCGGGATGCAACAGGTGAAATAGTTACGAGCTACAAGCTACGAGTGTTTTTCAGCGTAACAGTGCAGCTACTCGTAGCTTGTAGCTCGTAACTCGTAACTATCTAATATGCGTGTCCTCCATCTTTCATTTCCTTTTCACTAATCTTATGTATATCAATACTTCTCCAAGCATAGAAGATATACGCAAGAACAAACGGAACCAAGAAGGAAACATAGAACATTACCCTCAGCGTAAACTGGCTGGAGCAACTGTTTGCCAACGTCAGTGAACTCTGTAAATCATTGGTAGAAGGATAATAAGCCGTATTATTATATCCTGCAACCAGCAACAATGCAAGTACCGCCAGCACCGTACCTATGCCCGTAAACCAGATACCTTTATCAAACTTTGTCTTCAACAAACTCTTTCCTATACCGAACAGCACCAGCACCACTCCTATCAGAAACAGCACCAATACCAGCGGCATTTCGATAAAGTTCGTCAGATACTTATACGGTTCCATAAAGACTTCACCCGTCTCCGGATTCACCGCATATCCATCTGCCAACAGCGTGCGGATAACAAACGACAGGAAGAACACCAGGAACAGCACGGAATTACCTATCAACGAACGCCGGCTACGTGCCACCAGATCCTTATCATCAATATTATTAATAAAGTAAAGAGCTCCCAGAATACGAGCCAGGAAGAACACTGCCAACCCAAGCACTACATTCCATGGATTAGTCAACGCATCCAGACCATGCCAACCATTTGCCCAATGACTGATAACCGGCATCACCGTATTCGTCATATTCCCCTTATCGATATAAAACTCCGAACCGGTAAAAAACGTAGCCACCGCACCGCCCAGCAGCACCGGCCCTACTACTCCATTAATCACCAGGAATGTACGGTATGTATTCTTTCCCAGCAGATTTCCCGCCTTGCTCTGGAACTCATAGCTGACAGCCTGCAACACAAAGCTGAACAGAATAATCATCCAAAGCCAGTACGCACCACCAAAACTTGTACTATAAAACAATGGGAAAGATGCAAAGAACGCACCACCAAACGTTACCAGCGTAGTGAACGTAAACTCCCACTTCCGCCCGGTAGAGTTAATCATCATTTTCCTGTGCTCTTCCGTCTTGCCCAGGCAGAAAATAAGCGAATTACCACCCTGCACAAACAGCAGGAATACAAGAAGGGCTCCCAGCAATGATACCACGAACCACCAATATTGTTGTAGAAAAACGTAGGTCATAAGATTTACGATTTATAATTTATGATTTATAATTTATGGGGGATGATTTATGATTTATAGAGAATAGAATATGATTTATACCACGCCATAATTCCGCATGGCATAAATCTTAAATCATAAATCTTATAAATCTTCTCCTTCCGGTCCTTTCTTTATCGCTTTCAGCAAGATACCGATTTCGGCTATCAGCATGACGGTAAACAATACCAGGAAGATGAAGAATGTTGTCTGCACGGAGCCGACATCCAACTTTGAGATAGCTGCATTTACAGGCAGCATATCCTGTATGGCCCATGGTTGACGCCCACATTCGGCAACCACCCATCCGGCTTGTCCGGCCAGATAGCCCAATGGAATAGTCAGCAAAGCTACCCAGTGCATCCATTTCATTTTTAACAAATCCCGCTTGTATGCCAGGAACAATACAACTATAAAGAATAGTATAAAGTATCCGCCCAACATCACCATCACACGAAATGCATAGAATGTCAGTGGCACATTAGGAACCAGGTCATTTACATCCTTAATATATCCATAACCAAAATAAGCTACATTTTCCTTCAACACCTTGGCAGCTTCCACAGCTTCGGCATCGTTATCCGCAGCCTGTGCGGCACGATAAGCTGCCAGCGCACCAATCGCTGTTTTCCCGCGTTCTATTTTCTCCTCGGCAGAAAGTGCCTGCGTTCCATCTTTCAACTGATAACCACCCTCAATAAGGTCCGTGATACCGGGCACGAATCCATCCAACTTCCTTTCCGCCAGCAATGAAAGCATCTTTGGTATCTCTATTCTGAACAGGAAAGGATCCTGTCCGTCATTATAAGTCTTTTTTTCAGGATTCAACATACCGATGGCAACCAATCCGGCCCCCTGCTGCCCCTCATAATATCCTTCCATGGCAGCCAGCTTCATCGGCTGCGTCTGTGCCACCTGATAGCCCGAACCGTCTCCCGTCCATGCAGAGAGCAGGGCCGAAACCAAACCTACCCAGGCAGCTATCTTTATGCTGGACAATGCGAACTTCTTATTCCGCTTCTTCAGCAGAAACCAGCACGCCACACCTACCACAAACACGGCACCCAGCACCCAGCCGGACAACACCGTATGGAAAAACTTATTCACCGCCGTAGGCGACAAAGCCACTGCCCAAAAGTCCACCATCTCATTTCTCACAGTATCCGGATTGAACTCCATCCCCACCGGATTTTGCATCCATGCATTTGCCACAAGTATCCACCAGGCCGAAATCGTAGCACCAAGTCCCGTCAGCCAGGTAGATGCCAGGTGAAACTTCTTGCTCACCTTATCCCAGCCAAAGAACATGACTGCGATGAAAGTAGCCTCCATAAAGAAGGCCAGAATACCTTCGATAGCAAGCGGCGCCCCGAAGATATCGCCCACAAACCAGCTGTAATTGCTCCAGTTGGTTCCGAACTCAAACTCCAGAATCAGTCCCGTCGCCACGCCTATGGCAAAGTTGATACCGAATAGTTTCATCCAAAACTTGGCGGTGCGTTTCCAAAACTCATCACCCGTACGATAATACATAGTCTCCATGATACCCATGATGACTGCCAGCCCCAGCGTGAGCGGCACAAAAATCCAATGATAAATAGCGGTCAGTGCAAATTGTGCCCTCGACCAGTCAATCAGAGAAGTGTCGATGTGTTCAAGCATAAGAAATCGAGTTATAGTTATTAATTGTTAGTTGCTTTACTCAGAAGTTAAAGGAGTTATTGCTTTACTCAAGGCGGATCACCAATAGCACGATGGATGAGTTCCCTGCCCACATACTCTTCTTTATCTCCGCCTACGGCCGGCGTATTCAGATAATTGGGAAAGAAGAAAAGGCGCAATATGAAGAACATGATGAAGAGTTTCACCAGAATAATGAACCATAAGGTTCTCCCAAGTGTCATACCTCGGAAACCATCGACGTAAAAACGCCAGATTTTCAGGACTGTATTCTTCATAATAGAAAATTTATAATCATTACAAATATAAAACTTTTATATATTAAATAACAAATAAAAGGGCAAAAAGTTAGTCATCGACACAAAAAAGCATTCCGACGACGAAAAATTCAGAACTGTCTATCTCTTTTGCGGGGCATTTTCCGACACCGTATCTTCGCAAGCGTTAAACAATATAGCATAACGAAGATATGAGAAACGTAAGAAGATTGACAGTGATAACACTCTGCGTAGCAAGCGCCTGTGTCGGCAGCACGACACTGCGGGCACAGGACGCCGCTCCCATTGCATCGCAAGAGTTAACGGCATCCGATGCCGCTCCCGAAGCTGACACTGCACTTCCCGCTCAGTGGGATTTGCAGACTTGCATCGACTATGCCTTGCAACACAACATCACCCTGAAGCGTAACCGTATCAGTGCGGAAAGCGCAGAAGTAGATGTAAAAACGGCCAAGGCTGCTCTTTTTCCCAGCCTCTCGGCAAGTATCAGCCAGCGCATTGTGAACCGCCCGAACAGTGAAAGCGGTACCATCATCAGTGGCGACAACATCACCAGCAGTAGCAGTAAGACCTCGTACAACGGCAGTTATGGCATTGATGCCAACTGGACCCTTTACAACGGTAGCAAACGTCTGAACACCATCAAGCAACAGCAACTGAACAATCGCATCGCCGAGCTCAACGTTGCCGAGAGTGAAAATTCTATCGAGGAAAGCATTGCACAGATATACGTGCAGATACTCTATGCTGCCGAAGCTGTGAAAGTGAACGAAAATACACTTGCCGTCAGCCAGGCCGAACGTGACCGCGGACAGCAATTGTTAGAAGCCGGAAGCATCGCCAAGAGTGACCTTGCGCAACTGGATGCACAGGTCAGCACAGATAAATATCAGTTAGTGACGGCACAAGCCACCCTTCAGGACTACAAACTACAACTGAAACAACTACTTGAACTGGATGGTGAAAAGGAAATGAACCTCTATCTGCCCTCCCTGGGAGATGAGAATGTATTGATACCCCTACCCAGCAAGACGGATGTGTATCAAGCCGCCCTTACTTTCCGCCCGGAAATAGAGTCGGGCAAACTGAATGTTAAGGCATCCGACCTTGACATCAGCATCGCTAAAGCGGGATATATTCCGACATTAAGCCTCAGCGCAGGTATCGGTACAACGAATGCCAATGGCAACGATTTTTCCTTCTCCGAACAGGTAAAGAATAATTGGAACAACTCACTGGGACTGACCGTAAGCATCCCCATCTTCACCAACCGTCAGACCAAGAGTGCCGTGCAAAAGGCCCGTCTGCAAAAGCAGACCAGTGAACTGGACTTGCAGGATCAGCAGAAAACTTTATACAAGACCATAGAAAGCCTCTGGCTGGATGCCAACAGTGCACAGCAGCAATATGTTGCCGCTGCCGAAAAACTGCGCAGTACGCAAACCAGTTACGATCTGATTCAGGAACAATTCAACCTGGGCATGAAGAATACCGTGGAACTGCTGACTGAGAAGAATAATCTGCTCAACGCACAGCAGGAAACACTGCAAGCCAAGTACATGGCAATACTAAATGCACAGTTGCTCCGCTTCTACCAGGGCGAAGGTATACAGTTGTAACCGCATGACGTAAACAAGCCTGTATGTCAGCATAATTCAGATATATAATATATCATTCAACGAGATAAGAAATAAACGAGATAAGAAATATAAGGTATGAGTAAAAAGAAAATTATCAGCTTAGCGGTCGGAGTCATTATTGTAGCCGGCATAGCTATTTGGGCATTTGGCGGACAAGCCAAAAAGCGGAAAGTGGTATATGAGACGGCCACCGTAGACCGCGCCAACATCTCCAATTCCGTGACGGCCACAGGCACTATCGAACCGGTGACCGAAGTGGAAGTAGGTACACAGGTCAGCGGTATCATCGATAGATTGTACGCAGACTATAACTCAGTAGTAACCAAGGGGCAGCTCATTGCCGAAATGGACAAAGTAACCCTGCAAAGCGAATTAGCATCGCAAAAGGCTACTTACGACGGTGCCAAAGCCGAATATGAATATCAACAGAAAAATTACGAGCGTAACAAAGGATTGCATGAGAAACAACTCATCAGTGATACGGATTACGAGCAAAGTCTTTATAACTACCAGAAAGCAAAGAGCGCCTTCGACAGCAGTAAAGCCTCTCTGGCCAAAGCAGAGCGTAATCTGTCCTATGCAACCATCACCTCTCCTATCGACGGCGTTGTTATCAGCCGCGACGTGGAAGAAGGACAGACAGTAGCTTCCGGTTTTGAAACCCCGACCCTCTTCACCATCGCTGCCGACCTGACACAGATGCAGGTAGTAGCTGACGTGGATGAAGCTGATATAGGCGGTGTAGTAGAAGGCCAGCGTGCCAGCTTCACGGTAGATGCTTATCCGAATGATGTATTCGAAGGTGTAGTTACACAAATTCGTTTGGGAGATGCAAGCAGCACGAGCAGTACAAGTACCACTACTACAGTGGTTACTTATGAGGTTGTAATCTCTGCTCCCAATCCTGATCTGAAACTGAAACCTCGTTTGACAGCTAATGTCACGATCTATATTCTTGATAAAAAGGATGTGTTGTCTGTTCCGAACAAAGCGCTGCGATTCACACCTGAAAAACCGTTAATCGGTAATAATGACATCGTAAAAGATTGCGAAGGCGAACACAAACTCTGGACTCGTGAAGGAACTACATTCACCGCTCATCCGGTAGAAGTGGGAATCAGCAACGGCATATCCACCGAAATTATCAGTGGTATTCCTGAAGGGACAAAGGTGGTAACAGAAGCTACTATAGGTGTAATGCCCGGTGAAAACATGGGACCTGAAGGAAATATGGAAAATGGCGGAGAAAGAAGTCCGTTCATGCCGGGCCCTCCGGGAAGTAAGAAGAAAAAATAATTATTCAATGTGCCAATAACGAATTGGCGCATTAGCACATTATTTACAATGAAAAAAGTAATTGAAATACAAAATATCAAACGTAACTTTCAGGTAGGCGACGAGACCGTTCACGCATTGCGGGGCGTTTCGTTCAATATCAATGAAGGGGAGTTTGTCACCATCATGGGTACTTCCGGTTCGGGAAAATCCACGCTGCTTAATATATTAGGCTGCCTGGACACCCCGACCAGCGGAGAGTATCTGCTCGACGATATTCCCGTACGTACGATGAGCAAGCCTCAACGTGCAGTACTAAGAAACCGGAAGATTGGATTCGTGTTCCAAAGCTACAATCTGTTGCCTAAAACAACGGCAGTGGAAAATGTGGAACTACCGCTGATGTATAACTCTGCAGCCAGTGCTTCCGAACGTCGTCGTCGCGCTATCGAGTCTTTACAGGCCGTAGGATTGGGGGATCGTCTGGAACACAAATCCAACCAGATGTCCGGCGGACAGATGCAACGGGTAGCCATTGCACGTGCGTTGGTCAACAACCCGGCAGTGATTCTTGCCGACGAAGCGACCGGAAACCTCGATAGCCGTACCTCTTTCGAGATACTTGTACTGTTTCAAAAGCTTCATGCAGAGGGACGTACGATTATCTTTGTGACACATAATCCCGAACTTTCGCAATATAGCAGCCGGAATATCCGTCTGCGTGACGGGCAGGTTATCGAGGATACTGCCAATCCGAAAATTCTGTCTGCCGCCGAAGCACTGGCGGCATTGCCGAAGAATGACGAGGATTAATTAATGTGATAAGGAGTAATGAAGTTATAAGAGGCAATTCATGTGATAAGGAACAATGAAGTTATAAGATGATATGCTTAGAGCATCACGCCAACATTTTACAGTCTCATAACTTTATAACCTTATAATAGCCTTATACCTTCAGAACTCCATTAATAACTCCATAACTTTATAAACATGAATGGAACTAATTTATTAAAGATAGCTCTCCGGGCATTGGCGAACAATAAGCTGCGTGCTTTTCTCACCATGCTCGGTATCATTATCGGTGTTGCTTCTGTCATCACGATGCTGGCTATCGGACAAGGTTCGAAGAAAAGCATCCAGCAGCAGATTTCCGAAATGGGATCGAACATGATTATGATTCATCCGGGAGCCGATATGCGTGGAGGTGTCCGGCAGGACCCGTCTGCGATGCAGACCTTGAAGCTAGCCGACTACGAGGCCTTGCGCGATGAGACCAGTTTCCTGTCTGCCATCAGTCCCAATGTTTCGTCATCGGGACAGCTTATTGCCGGTAACAACAACTATCCGGCTTCGGTGAACGGTGTCGGAACAGAATATCTCGATATTCGCCAACTGACTGTTGAGAACGGAGATATGTTTACAGAAGCTGACATACAGAGCTCGGCCAAAGTGTGCGTGATTGGAAAGACCATAGTAGACAATCTTTTTCCGGACGGAAGTGATCCGGTAGGTAAGATTATTCGTTTCAGTAAAATACCGCTTCGTGTGGTAGGTGTGCTTAAAGCCAAAGGCTACAACTCCATGGGACAAGACCAGGATGCAGTAGTGCTTGCACCATACACCACAGTGATGAAACGTCTGCTTGCCGTTACGTATTTGCAGGGAGTGTTTGCCTCTGCCCTTACCGAAGATATGACGGACTATGCAACTGACGAAATCAGTACAATCCTCCGCCGCAACCATAAACTGAAGGCTTCGGATGATGATGATTTCACCATCCGCACCCAACAGGAATTGAGCACGATGCTCAACTCAACCACCGATTTGATGACTACCCTGCTTGCTTGCATCGCAGGTATTTCGCTGGTAGTGGGTGGTATCGGGATTATGAATATCATGTATGTATCCGTTACGGAGCGTACCCGTGAAATCGGTCTGCGTATGTCTGTCGGTGCCCGTGGGGTGG
>OGMF01001464.1_pt1 | contig 22645 bp, 21 predicted proteins | sample 1572921 | NCBI WGS metagenome assembly OGMF01 (sample SAMEA2581919, study PRJEB24529) | metagenome | biome: Human gut stool | place: China | collected 2011 | reverse complement strand
CGTGTCTCAGTCCCAATGTGGCCGTTCAACCTCTCAGTCCGGCTACCGATCGTCGGCTTGGTGAGCCGTTACCTCACCAACTACCTAATCGGACGCGAGTCCATCCCTGAGCAATAAATCTTTGATACCTCTGTCATGCGGCAAAGGTATATTATGCGGTATTAGCACACCTTTCGGTGTGTTATCCCCCACTCAGGGGCAGGTTACTCACGTGTTACTCACCCGTCCGCCACTAAGTATTCCAAAACGTCTGCCGAAGCTTCTGTCTCGGGTACTCCGTTCGACTTGCATGTGTTAAGCACGCCGCCAGCGTTTGTCCTGAGCCAGGATCAAACTCTCTAAAATATGGTATATACAAGAGCTTTCGCTCCTACATATCTTTCTTGAGTTTTTGGCTCATTACTTTGCTTGTACATCTTACTGTACGTGTACATCTCTGTACTCTGGCTTGTATTTTCGCCTAAGTTTTTTTCTCAAATGAATTTCTTCTTTTGAGCCCTTACGCTATTCAATTTTCAAGGTTCAAGCTCCGCCCGCTTTCTTAGCGAGCTTGTTTATTATACATCGCTCCGCTCCGTTTGTCAACACTTTTTTTCAACTTTTTTCAGTTTTTTTCGTGCCGCCTTACTCTTCACTGCTTCCGCGGTGCAACGTATGCTATATTACCACCTTTTCCTCCTCTTGTCAACTCCTTTTTTGTTTTTTTTAGATTTTTTTGATATTTAGATAAAAATCATTGACATAAATACATGCCGGATATATAATGAAAGGGTGCAGAAGCTGCACGAAAAGAATAAGAGGGGTGCTTGCTTTAAGCAGGCTGAGATTAAGCGTGTTTCCGCTTTGACCCTCGGGCTTTGCGCCCGTAACCTGATTTGGATAATGCCAACGTAGGGAAAACAGTGTAAATTTATTCGGGTTATGTCACGCAGGCATAACCCGTTTTTTGCTGTCATGTCAGATCAGGCATTTTATAAGGAAAGGAGGTTATTTCATGTCATCCACAAAGAAAATGACGACAAGCGCGCTTATGATTGCGCTGGCAACGGCGCTTGCATGGGTATCAAAGGTTATACCCGCGCCGTGGATGCAGGGCGGTTCGATTACGATTGCAAGCATGGTTCCGATTATTGCGGTTTCAATTATGCTCGGAACAAAATGGGGCTTGGCATCATCGCTTGTATACGCGCTGATTCAGATGATTCAGGGATTTTATCCGCCGCCGACGCGCAATTTTATAAGTTATCTGCTTGTAATCGCACTTGATTACATAATTGCATTCGGAGTACTGGGACTTGCCGGACTGTTTTACAGGCTGTTCGGCAAAACGCGCTTTGCAGCTGCCGCTGCGGCATTTATTGTTACGGCGCTGCGCTACGTCTGCCACATTTTATCAGGTATTCTCATTTGGGGAGTATACGCCGATGAAGGTCAGTCGGTGCTGGCATATTCGCTTACGTATAATGGAACATATATGATTCCGGAAATTATAATTTCCACGGTTGTGGTTTTCGTACTCGGCAAATTCATCTGCGAAAAAACAGAATAATAATGCTCGAATGGGCTGTAGCAAAATGGAATCGCATTTAGCTACAGCCCCTTCTTTTTTTGTTAGGGAACGCCTTTTTTCAGCTTGTGAAATCTTCTATTATTTGCAGCGCCGCTTCAAGAGATTCTGCCGCGATTCCGTCCGCAAGCTCCTCCTTGTCCGTCTTCGGAAGCGCCGAAATATCGTTGTCGTACTCCTCCCACACGAGAGGCGTTCCGCCCGTTGTTTTGCGAAATAAAACAATTTTACCGTTTTTTTCTCCCACAATATACTCATTGCTCATTTTCGGCGCGAGCGGTACGGCAGATTTTTCTCCGCTTGTCTTTGCCTCAATCGGAACTTTTGTTCCCTGTTTTAGCCTTGCGCCGGACACATATCCCGAAAAGGTTCCGCAAAAAGTCACAATGCAAAGGGCGGCGCCTGCTGCCAATATCAAGGTCTTTTTCAAATAATCTCCTCCCTTTACCACTATTCTTTTACGTTATGCGCATATTTATTCAATTATTTATTGCTTTGTAACACTTTTTTAATGTCTTTATGTTATAGTTTAATGTGGTTGAATTTATTATTCTGCCATGTACAGACAAGGAGTGGATACATATGAGCAAGAAACGAAAACGGGCAAAAAAACCGATGAACATATTCCTCAAATCGCTGCTGGTAATTTTCCTTACCTTTTTTATATGCGGAATTGCGGTTGTGGGGCTTGTTGCCGGCTCGCTGTTCGGGTATGTTGAAAAAACGGACTTGGTTGACGTGGACAATCTCAGGCTTAACCTGACATCGTTCGTTTACGCAACGAATCCCGAAACGGGCGAAACGGAGGAGCTTGAAAGGCTTTATGACACGGAGAACCGAATTTGGGTAAGCAGCAGCGATATTCCCGAATATCTCAAAAACGCTTTTATCGCTATTGAGGATGAGCGGTTTTACAGTCATTGCGGCTTTGACATTAAAAGGCTCGCCGGTGCAACGATTCAGTATGTTGCACACAAGGGGCACTCAAGCTACGGCGGAAGTACGATTACGCAGCAGCTGATAAAAAATCTTACGCAGGACGATGATTATTCCGTTAAGAGAAAAATCCAGGAAATCTACCGTGCATACAATCTTGAAAAGCAGCTTTCCAAGGATGAAATTCTCGAATATTACTTAAATACGATTTATCTCAGTCAGAAGTGCAACGGTGTTGCGAGCGCCGCGCATGTATATTTCAACAAAGAGGTTTCGGAGCTTTCGCTTGCGGAGTGTGCTTCGATTGCCGGGATTACAAAATTCCCGACAAAATACGATCCTCTTGTAAATCCCGATAATAATAAGGAACGGCAGCTTATTATCCTTAAGAAAATGCTTGAGCTGGGACTTATCACCGAGGATGAATATACGGAGGCAAAGGACGAGAAGCTTGTTTTCGCAAAATCCAATCCCGATGAAAACAAAAACAGCCAAAGCTATTTTGTGGACGCGGCAATTGACCAGATTATCAAGGATTTAATGGATAAATACAATTATACGCGCGAATTTGCCAGTAAGGTAGTTTATAACGGCGGACTGAGGATATACCTTTCCATCGATTCCAACATTCAGGCGAAGCTTGACGCGGTTTATCGGGATGATTCCGCATTTCAGAAAGGGCGCGGAACGGTTCAGCCGCAGTCCTCAATGGTTATAATGGATCCTTACACGGGGCTTGTTAAGGCGCTCGTCGGCGGCCGCGGAGAAAAAGAGGGCAAGCGCACTCTTAACCGCGCCACGCAAACGCTGCGCCAGCCTGGTTCATCAATCAAGCCGCTGTCGGTATATTCCCCGGCGATTGAGTACGGACTTGTAACGCCGTCCACAATTGTGAACGATTCAAAAATCAGCTTCGGCAACTGGACGCCGCGCAACGATGACAGGCGCTTCCTCGGCAGAATCACGGTGCGTGCGGCGCTGAGAGGCTCGAGAAATATTCCTGCGGTTAAAATCTGCGATTATATTACGCCTGAAGCTTCCTTCGACTTTCTGCGTGACAGATACCACATTTCATCTCTTATTGAATCCGATAAGAGAAACGGGAAAGTTTTTACGGATATAGGACTTTCTCAGATTGCACTCGGCGGACTTACGGACGGCGTTACGGTTCTTGAAATGTGCGCGGCATACTGCGTTTTCCCGAACGGCGGAACTTATATCACGCCGTCAACGTACACGAAGGTGCTTGATTCAAACGGAAAGGTTTTGCTTGAGCACGATAAGAAAGGGAAAATTGCAATCAGCGAAACAACGGCGCGCGATATGGTGAGCATGATGACCGATGTTGTAACGGGCGGCACGGGCCGCGCGGCGGCAATTCCGGGAATGCGCGCTGCCGGAAAAACCGGTACAACCTCAAGCAATATGGACAGATGGTTCGTCGGATACACGCCGTACTATGTAGGCGCTGTGTGGTTCGGATATGACCAGCAGGCCTCCCTCCGGGGATTTTCCCCGAACCCTGCCGCCGTTGCATGGCGCAAGGTTATGACGGAGGTTCATAAAGGGCTTAAAAACAAGGAATTTTTTGATGATAACGATTCCAAGGAGCTTACCGTTATGGTTTGCGCTGACAGCGGACTTCCGACAACTCCGCTTTGCCCGAAGGTTAAAGCGAAGGTATTTGCAAAGGGCAATGTTCCGAAAAAGACTTGTAACGAGCATCCGTATAAATTCAATCAGAACAAGCTTTCACACGGAGCAGCTCCCGCAACAACCACGGAGGTAATCAAAAAGAATGAAGATGTTGCCGGTGACGTTCAGGACGAAGAAACCGGTGAAACAAACCGCGGCACACAAAGCGGAAGCAGCTCACAGAGTACGGGCAGCACTTCCGGCGGCAGTTCCTCGGGAGGCAGCTCCTCCGGCAGCACAACATCACCGTCACACGAGCAGCACAACCCGACCGAATCGCACGGCAGCGCCGGAACGGTGCTTAACTGAAAAGAAAGGATGGAGAAACATTATGGCTTTTAAAGAATATATGATTAAAAGAGAGCTTTCGCCGCTTGACAGAATTGCAACAATTTTGCTTTATGCCGCAGCTGCGGCTGTCAGCCTGGTTGTAATTGTTCTGTTTCTGCCAACGCAGCTTGCTTCGATTTCGCTGCTTGCAGTGTTCGGTCTTTTCTGGCTGGCGCATTATCTTTCGGCAAGGCTCAGGCGCGAGTATGAGTATATCTGCACGGACGATTGCATAGATATAGATATGATAATGAATAAAAGCCGCAGAAAAAGGCTGATTTCGTTCGATATGAAAAACACGGAGCTTCTCGCCTCCGTCGACGATCCCGACTACGCCAATGTTCTCACATCGCAGTTTGATAAAACGATCGACGCGACAAGCGGCAGACGCGACGCGCAGGTTTACTTTGCCGTTGTTGATAAAAACGGGCGCACGCTTGTAAAATTCGAGCCGACCTATAATATGCTTACATCACTGCAGCAATATGCGCGCAGCAAGGTGCATATCCATGAATAAAATCGGAACGGGGTTATTAATATGCTGTTTTTATCCACTCAGATGATAAGGTCTGCCGAGGAGCAGACGATGAAAAATGTGTCGGAGCTTTGTCTTATTGAAAATGCTGCCGCTGCTTGCTACAAGCGGCTGCAGCATTTTTCCTCTGTCTGCATATTCTGCGGAAAAGGCAACAACGGCAGCGACGGCTATGCGGCGGCGATGCTGCTGCACAAAGCAGGTAAACGCGTTGAAATTGTACAGGCTGCCGAACCGGGCGCGCCCTGCTGCGTACGGCTTGCGGAGAAATGCGCAGCCGAGGGCATACCCGTCAGCGCTTCGGTTCCGATTGATATTGACGATTTCGAATGTATTCTTGACGCCATATTCGGAATAGGGATTTCGGGAATCGTGCCGCAGAACATTGAGCGGCTTATCGGAATTATCAACGCTTTTCGCGGCATTGTAATAGCGGCGGATGTTCCGAGCGGAATGAATGCCGACACGGGTGAAGTGTGCGGGGCATGTGTCAGAGCCGACGAAACTCTTACCTTCACCGCGCCGAAAACGGGAATGCTTTCAAATGAAAGCGTTAACCTCTGCGGAGAAATAACTGTTTGCGAGGTAGGTATTCCCGTGAATTACAGCGAATTTTCCGAAAATACCTGCGTACCCATATGCGATAAATCGGTACGCGCAATGCTTCCCGAAAGGAGCCGCCGCGGACACAAGGGCACCTTCGGCACAGTCGTTATGATATGCGGCAGCTTCGGAATGGCAGGAGCGGCGGCGATGGCGGCGCGAAGTGCATACAAAAGCGGCTGCGGACTTGTTAAAATCATTGCGCCGCGGTCAATTTGTCAGATTCTGAATATAATGGCAGGGGAAGCAGTTGTAATCCCGTGCCCCGAAAAGGACGGGCGGCTGCTTGCCTCACTCAGCGAAAACGCGCTTTCTGCGCTGCGGTGCGCCGATTCCGTGCTCATAGGGTGCGGATTGGGCGGCAGCGGTCACGGTGAGCTTATTAAAAACGCGCTTGCCGCAACCGGAGCAAACGTTATCATAGACGCGGACGGAATCAATTCACTTTGCGGCAGGCTTGATATTATCAAAAACAAAAACGTGCTTCTAACGCCGCATCCGCTCGAATTTTCAAGGATAAGCGGTTTATCGGTTGAGGAAATCGAGAAAAATCGCATAAACACGGCGGAAAGCTTTACAAGGGAATATGGAGTAAGGCTGCTGCTCAAGGGTGCAAGAACGGTTATTGCATACGGCGGCAGCAACAAATATGTTTCATTGGCGGCAACCAGCGCACTTGCCAAGGCAGGCTCCGGCGATATTCTGAGCGGAATAATCGCTTCGCTGTGCGCGCAGGGCCTCACGCTGACGGACAGCGCCGCAGCAGGCTGCTGCATTCACGGAAACGCCGGGCTGCTTGCCGAGCGGAAAATCGGGGCGTACGGAACGGACGCGGACGATATAATTGCAAACATTCCGCCCGCCATTGAAAAAATCATCAGCCGGGCAATGTAATTTTTCCTTTTTATGTATGCTGCTCTCAATTCCTGTGCATAATGAATTTGTAGACAGCACTGCCGTAACTTACATATATATTTTACGGCGCATTGGAATAAGTTACATTTGACCCGCCCCGTTATTTGTAGTATAATTATTACAGTATTCATATCAAGGGGGGCATGTCAGATGAAAGAACAGGCTCAGCGCAAGATTTCGGTCACGCTGCCCGGCTCGCTTATTGACGAGGCGGAGGCGGCCGCCCGTGCAGACAGGCACACCAGAAGCGAAATTATTGCGCTGGCAGTTAAACAATATCTTCGCGAAAAAAGGCGCATTGAGCTGAAAAACACCATGCAGAGAGGTTATCTCGAAATGGGAACACTCAATCTTGAAATTGCCGAAAAATCAATTGCATCCGATGAAAGTGCATATAAGGTCTACGAGGATTTTTTATCGGAGAGTGACGACAGTGATTGTAAAACGCGGTGACATTTTTTATGCCGATCTCAGCCCGGTTGTCGGCTCGGAGCAGGGAGGTATCAGACCCGTTCTGGTGGTTCAGAACGATGTTGGCAATAAATACAGTCCGACGGTGATAGCCGCTGCCATAACCAGCAAAATCAATAAGGCTAAGCTTCCGACGCACATTGAAATAGACGCGCTCGATTACGGTCTGAGCAAGGACAGCGTTATTCTGCTCGAACAGGTGCGCACTATCGACAAGCAGCGGCTGCGCGAAAAAATCGGAAGACTTGATGAAATACAGATGCTTAAGGTCAATAACGCGCTGTCAATCAGCTTTGGTCTTGCGGATGTATAATTGAAAGGATGTTTTACACATGAAAAAAAGAGTTGCTTTAATATTCGGAGCGCTTTCCGCGTTTCTCATTCTCGGCTGCTTTGCCGCCGAACCGGGAACGGAGGGCGACCCCCTTGTTACAAAAAGCTATATTGAAAGCGTTGTTTATCCGAACATGAAATTTAATCTTGTTAATGTTCCTGCCGGAAAAAGCGTTATCTGCTCCTCAGGAACAGAGATTGTTCTGAGAATGGGAACGTGCAGCGTTATCGGAACGGCGAAGGGCGGTCTCGGCGATGTTACCATGGGCTTTGACCTTGCGAATGGCACCACGGTTCAGGGAAATCATCTGCTGCTCGTACCCACCGACGACGGGCGCGGGGTATACACGTCAACCGACTGCATACTTATGATTAAGGGTTCGTACACTATTAATTAATTGATACAGATATTCAAAAAAGGCTGAGAAAGCGACTTAACCAAATCGCTTTCCCGGCCTTTTAATGTAACAATATTATTTCGCAAGGATTGCTTCAAAAAGCTCTCTGCAAACGCACTCATCATCGATAACCGAATCAATCTGTGCAAGCGCAGTCGTTATGCTGCCGTTTTCAATGCGTTCAAACAGCGCTTCTTTAGCATAGTTATCTGTTTCCGCGCGGCAGAGAATTTCAAAGCAGCGCTTTTTGTAATCGTTCGGAGCAACGCTCACCTTTTCGTTGAATGCGATAACCGCTTCTCCCTCAAATGTGCCGAAGCTTACAATTACCGTCTCATTATCGTACGAAACCTTTGCGTCAACAACTCCGTTTTTATCCGTTACGCTCACGTTCGTACACTCGGAAAGCTTGCGGAAACGGATTTCATATGTTCTGTCGCTCGGGACAATTCCTTCGGTGCTGCCGGAAACGGACATTTGCAGCACGGGTTTATCACCCCAGCTGAAGTTAAAGCTTGTGATTGCAAAGCCGCCGTTTTCGTAATTCATCGTTGTGCCGTCGTCCTCATACATTTCAAAGCTGCCGTTATCAGACGGGAACACTTCAACCGCAAGCTTGTGTGGATTCTCCGTGCCGTTGCCGCCGTCGCAGCTGAGCGGAACAATGCCGCCTGCCTTGACAAACACGGGATATTCGTCAATTTCGCGGCAAACGCAGAGCGTTTTTCCGCCGCTGTATTCATAGCCTGTGAAGAAGTCGAACCATGTTCCGTTCGGGAAATATGTAAGAACCTCGCCCATGCAGCCGCGCTTCGATTTTTTCGTTATGGGCGAAACCAGCATTTCCGTTCCGAAATAATACTCGTTTCTGAAATTATATGCCGGCGCATCATTCGGGTTCTCATAATAAAGCGGCGTGATGAGCGGAATATTCTGCTCGGACGCACGGCGGTTCATTGAATAAAGATACGGAAGCATCGCATGGCGCAGGCGCATGAATTTGCCCATCAGTCCGCGGATAACAGCGTCAAACACCCAAGGCTCTTTATTCAGAAATTCGCTCTTTGAGCTGTGCAGGCGCATAATCGGAGAAAATACGCCGTATTCCACCCAGCGCGCAAAAAGCTCGTTATCCTTTGCGCCGCACATGTGACCGCCGATGTCGTGACTCCACCAGCCGTAACCGACATTTGCCGCATTGTTTGTGAAATACGGCTGGAAATCAAGCGACGCCCATGTTATATGCGTATCACCCGAGAAGCCTATCGGGTAACGGTGGCTTCCGATGCCTGCATAGCGCGAGAATATCATCGGGCGGCGGCTATCTCTGCCGCTGTCCTTGTAGTGCAGGTAGTTCAGCATCCACAGCGGATCAAGCCCTTCCATAAGCGAGGATGTGCCCTGCTGCCAGTCCATCCACCAGAAATCAACACCCTCATCCTCAAAGGGGTGAATCAAAACGTCAAAATAGGTATTCATGAATTTTTGCGAGGTTGCGTCAAACGGAACAGTTTCCTCCGTTTTCGGGTCAATCCCCATTCTCTTTGCCATTTCTTCATACTGAACCTCGTGCGCTGCAACGCCCTCCGCCGGGTGCAGATTCAGCGTTACGCGGAGCTTTCTTTCATGAAGATTTTTGAGAAACGCTCTGTAATCGGGGAAAAGCTCTTCATTCCATGTATATCCCGTCCAGCCGGAGCCGTACTTTTTGTCAATTTTTGTGACATGCCAATCCATGTCGATAACCGCAACGGAAAGCGGAATGTTTTCTTTTTCAAAGCAGTCCAGAAGCTCTTCATAGCCCTCCTGCGTATATTCATAATATCTGCTCCACCAGTTGCCGAGCGCGTAACGCGGAATAAGCGGCGTTTTTCCGGTCAGCGTGTAAAAAGCATTGAGCGCGTCCTTGTATTCCGAACAGTAGCAGAAAAGATAAAAATCCTCCTCCTTGTTTTCCCGCGGAGCTATCCAACCGGCTTCATCGATTATAAGTGACGCGCTGTCGTCAACAACGGCAAAATCACAGGAGGACTGGATTCCGTCCTCAAGCGGAATTTCGCCGTTCGCGCGGTCAAGAGTGCGCGCTGTTCCCTTGAAATTCTCACATTCCTTACCGTAGTACCAATCGTCCCACCGTGCGCCGCCGCACACGCGCGCCTGAAGTCCGCTCTTTGAAAATTTGCCCTTGTCGTAGGAAATCTCAATCCGGCTTGTTTTTATTTTCAGGAAGCCGTTCTCTTCCCTCACGGTGTAATCAACCTTCGGAAATTCTCTGTTTACAACAGACTGCGTTGCATGATCTTCAAATATGCCGCTCTCACTGTATTCAATTCTGAACAAACGGTCGGTCAGCACGCTTATGCGGCAATTTCCGCACATAACCATGCTTTCCGCCCTGCAAACGGGATTTTCTTTTTTCATCGCCTTATCCTCCATCCACTAAAAAATCAGGGAAGCAAAATCCTTGCCTCCCTGATATAATATCATCTTATAATGCCGAAAAATATCACAATAATTGCAACTTTTAGCACTATATTATCCTTTTTAATATGCTCTGCCCCAATAAACCAGCTTTTTCGCAGGTTTTCCGCAGCAAACGCATTTGTCGGAGATTGTTTCCTGCTCAAAGGGCATGCAGCGCGCTGTTGCACCCGTGTCCTCCTTGATTTTGTTTTCACATTCAACATCGCCGCACCACATTGCTTTGATGAACCCGGGCTTCGATTCAACCGTTGCCTTAAACTCATCATAATCGGCCGCAGTATAAGTATGGCTCTCACGGTGAGCAAGCGCCTTGTTGAACAGAGATGCCTGAATATCGTCAAGCAGCGCCGAAACGGTTTCTTCGATATTGTCAAGCGACGCCGTTATTTTCTCACCGCTGTCACGGCGCACAAGCACGCAGCTGTTATTTTCTATATCGCGCGGTCCGATTTCAAGGCGAATCGGCACACCCTTCATTTCATACTCCGCAAACTTCCACCCGGGCGTTTTGTCGGAAAGGTCAATATCCGCGCGGAACTGCTTTTTCAAACGCCCGCAAAGCTCGGAAGCTTTTTCGGAAACGCCCTCCTTATGCATTGCAACCGGAACGATGACAAGCTGCTTCGGTGCGATTTTAGGCGGCAGAACAAGTCCGCTGTTATCGCCGTGAACCATGATGATTGCCCCGATAAGGCGCGTTGTAACACCCCATGAGGTCTGATGAACGTACTGAAGCTTATTATCCTTGTCGGAATACTGTATCCCGAAGGCTTTTGCAAATCCGTCCCCGAAGTTATGGCTTGTTCCCGACTGAAGCGCCTTCCCGTCATGCATAAGGCTTTCAACAGTATATGTCGCAACAGCTCCGGCAAATTTCTCCTTATCCGTCTTTCTTCCTTTTATAACGGGAATGGCAAGATATTTTTCACAGAAATCCGCATAAACGTTCAGCATGCGGATTGTTTCAGCCTGCGCTTCCTCCTCGGTTGCGTGAGCCGTGTGCCCCTCCTGCCACAAAAACTCCATGCTGCGCAAAAACGGACGCGTTGTCTTTTCCCACCTTACAACGCTGCACCACTGGTTGTAAAGCTTCGGCAAATCGCGGTGCGAGTGAATTATGTTTTTATAATGCTCACAGAAAAGGGTTTCACTTGTCGGGCGAACACACATCCGCTCGGAAAGCTTTTCGTTTCCTCCGTATGTGACCCACGCAACCTCGGGCGCAAAGCCTTCAACATGATCCTTTTCCTTTTCAAGCAGGCTTTCGGGAATAAACATCGGCAGATATACGTTTTCATGCCCAAGTCGTTTAAATTCCGAATCAAGCGCGTGCTGAATGTTTTCCCATATCGCATAGGAATACGGGCGGAAAACGCAGCAGCCCTTTATGCTTGTATATTCAATCAGCTCCGCTTTTTTTACAATGTCGGTATACCAACGGGCGAAATCCTCATCCATTGATGTGATTTCCTCAACCTGCTTTTTATCTTTGCTCATTTTCAGGATCCTCTCATTCTTTTTCACTATGTAATTATCATTGTAACAAATCACAGCGCATTTGTCAAATTATTTCCTTTAATTAATCACAGTTCTTCGTCAAGAATTTCCGTCAGACGGTAAATAAACTCCCTGCATTCGCTGTTTGTCATCAGAAGCGTCATTGCGCGGCGAACCGCGGAGGTAAACTCTCCGTCAAGGTCGCCGATTTTCATTGCGCGCGCCAGCGGACACATTCCCCGTCCGCGCGGATCCATAATTATTTGCAGCTTATCGCCGCGGTGAGCATAAGGAACAAGCGGAAAAATCATGCATGCCAGCGGACGGCGTCTGCGCGCGCAGCTGCCGTTGCAGGTGAAAAGCCGCGCAAAGCAGTCCGTCTTGTATTCAAAATCCGTTTCGTAAATATGCGCCCACCCGGGGACAGGGATGTAACGCAGCCTTTCGCGCGGAAAAAGGTACATTCCCGTTATTTCTTCTTCAACGGCGCAGCAGGCATTTTTGCAGAGCCTGCCGCAGTCAATCCTAAGCGGCGTTTTGTCTCCGATGATTTTTGCGGCGGCGGAATAAAGTGTGCCGGGCGAAATATAAGCGTTCATATTAATTCCTTTCCGAAATAAATTTCTTGCAATTATCCGATTTTGTGATATACTGGTATTATTGACCAAAGGGGGTAAATATGCATATGAAACCGTTAAAAAAACTTTTAAGCATAACGGCGGCTGTCTGCATTTTGCTTGCTTCGTTTCCTGCCGCGGCGCTCGATGTCACATCGTACGGAGCGTGCGTTATGGACTGCGAATCGGGCGAAATCCTTTTTTCTAAGGACGGGCAGACGGCGCGCGTTCCCGCAAGCATGACAAAGATCATGACGCTTTATCTGCTTTTTGAAAGGCTCGCCGCAGGGGACATTACCAAAAGCTCGGCAGTCGGCATTTCCGCCAAGGCGGCGGCGCAGTCATCTGAGCGCGGAGCTTCAAACATTCCGCTGCGCCAAGGAGATTTCTACAGCATTGAGGAAATGATAGACGCGCTCGTCGTTCCGTCGGCATGTGCGGCAGGAGTTGCTGTTGCCGAATTTCTGTGCGGAAGCGAGGAGGCATTCGTCCGCAGGATGAATGAAAAGGCTTCCGAAATGGGGCTCACCGCATATTTTGCCGACACATCGGGGCTTTCGGACTATAACCGCATATCTCCCGAATCGGTTGCCGTGCTTGTGCGCAATTTTATCCTGAATTATCCCGACATACTTAATTACACGAAAAAAACCGGCGTTTATATCCGCGGAAAATATTATAAAGCAACCAACCTTCTGCTGAAAACGGATGACAAGCATTATTTCCCCGAAGCGGACGGCTTCAAGACAGGCACAACCTCAATTGCCGGCAAGTGCATTGCCGCAACGGCAGTGCGCGGCGGCACGCGGATTATCACCGTAACGATGCATTCGTCAACCAACGATTCGCGCTATACCGACACGAAAAAGATGCTTGAAAGCGGCTTTGAACAGATGACAACGCGCAAATCAAACGTTTTTTCGACAGATATAAGAGCCTTTGTAAACGGAACGGAGATTCCGTGCTGCTACTATCTCGGCAGGCAGCAATCGCTCTTGATAATTGCCGAGAATCTCCGCAGTTACGGCTTTGACGTAAACTATACCGCCGAGGATAACACGCTCCGCCTTGAGTACTGCGGAGGTGCGGCGGCAGGCGTTCAGCTGCCGGAGAGGAAAACGCCCGGCACAGCGCTTTACCCGATATATCAGAACAGCGGTCTGCGCGTGGCGGTTATCAAAAACGGCATGACCACGTATCTTAAAACCGTATATTCGCTTAACGGGCAGTGCTGCATATCGCCCGACGAGCTCGGTGCATTATATGAGCGCAGCTGGTCAAATGAAACGCGGCAATTCAGCATCACCGCCGCGTGATAAAAAGCAGTTCTTGTATTATTATACATTAATTTATCCGTGTTGGGAATAGTTTTTTTGTCCAATTTTTTATACAGCGAAAAACGGGAATATTCCGAATCGGCAGACATATGATTTACAGACAGAAATTTAAAGGAGCTGTGTTCATATGGCGTTAAAACGAATAGCCTGTTTGCTGATGATTCTCATACTGCCGGTTTCGGCCACCGCGGAGGACGGAATCAGCTTTAACGCAAAATCCGTTATTCTGACGGAGGCTTCAACGGGGAAAACGCTTTTTGAAAGCAATTCGCACGAGTCGCTGCCGCCTGCAAGCGTCACAAAAATAATGACAATGCTCTTGATTATGGAAGCAATCGACCGCGGAGAAATATCCTACGACACTGTTGTGACGGCGAGCGAACGCGCCAAAAGCATGGGCGGCAGCACAATTTTTCTCGATACAAACGAAAAAATGAGCGTTGAGGATTTGCTGAAAGGAATTGCCGTTGCAAGCGGCAACGACGCTTGCGTTGCCATGGCGGAGCATCTTTGCGGAAGCGAGGAGGCATTTGCCGCAAAAATGAACGAACGCGCGGCACAGCTCGGAATGAAGGATACGCATTTCGTTAACTGCAACGGGCTTGACGCTCCCGGGCATTTCACAAGCGCATATGATATTGCGCTCATGAGCCGCGAGCTGATGCGCCATAAGGATATTTTTAAATTCACGACAATATGGATGGACTCACTGCGCGGCGGCAAATTCAGCCTTGCCAACACCAATAAGCTGATACGGTTTTACAGCGGTGCAAACGGACTTAAAACAGGCTCAACCTCGGTTGCCGGCTGCTGCATAAGCGCGGCGGCAAAGCGCGGCGAAATGCAGCTGATTGCCGTTGTGCTCGGCGCGCCGACAAGCAAGGAACGCTTTGCAGCCGCTTCGAATCTGCTTAATTACGGCTTCGCAAATTACGGGGTAACACAGTTCGGCGAAAAAGGGAGCGAGATTCGCAGCGTTGCGGTTGAATCGGGGAAAAGCGATTCGGTGATGGCAGTTGCAAAGGAAAGCTCATCAGCGCTGCTTCAAAAATCGCAGATAAAAAAAGCAAAAGTACATATTAACCTCCCGAAAAAAGTTAAAGCTCCCGTTAAAAAAGGGAGCGCTCTCGGAGAAATTATAATTACCTTGGACGGGGAAACAATTTCAAGAACGGATATAGTTGCTTCACATTCCGTCGGCAAAAAGGATTGCGCCGACTATATGTTCGGGTTTTTCCGCAGAATGGTACTGGCATAAAAAGGGGCTGTAGCAAAATGCGCAGAACGCATAAAGCAAAGAGAAAATCGGAATAAACAGTTGGAAAGTTAAATGTGGAAATTCGTTATGCAACGAATTTCTATAAAAAACGCTTTATGCTACGAACAAACTTCACCTCTCGGAGTACCTATGTACGCCTTCGGATTCAGTTTGTCCGTTCTGCGCTATTTTTCTTTCGCCCCAAAAGGGGCTGTTTCAAAATTTTGAAACAGCCCCTTTTGTTTAAACTCCGCTGTATGCCGAGAATCCGCCGTCAACGGGGACTACGATTCCCGTTACAAAGCCGGACGCTTCATCGTTTGCCAGCCAAAGCAGTGTTCCGTTCAGCTCCTCCGCTTCGCCGAAGCGATTCATCGGCGTTGCCGCAAGAATTTTCCCTGTTCTGGGGGTGGGGTTTCCGTCCTTATCAAACAGAAGCGCTCTGTTCTGATTTGTCACGAAAAAGCCCGGAGCAATCGCGTTGACCCTTATTCCCGACCCCGCAAAATGCACGGCAAGCCATTGCGTGAAGTTCGAAACAGCCGCCTTCGCACCGCTGTATGCCGGAATTTTCGTCAGCGGACGGAACGCATTCATCGACGAAATGTTGATGATGTTTCCGTGCTTTTTCTCAGCCATGTCACGCGCAAAAACCTGCGTCGGGATAAGCGTTCCGAGGAAATTGAGATTAAATACAAAGGAAATTCCGTCGGGATCAAGGTCAAAGAATGTTACAAGCTCGCTGTCCTTCAAATCCTCAAGGTCAAAATATTCCTTTGTTGTTGTGCCCTTCGGATTGTTTCCGCCGGCGCCGTTCAAAAGCAGATCGCACGTTCCGAAATCATTTGCAATTTCATCGCGCACGCGCTTCATATCATCTGGCTTTAAAACGTTCGCGGAATATCCCTTTGCCTTTCCGCCGCTTCTTACAATATCGTCGGCGACAAGCTTCGCCGCGTCCTCGCGAAGGTCAAGCACCGCAACCGATGCGCCGAGCGAGCCGAGTGCGCGTGCGAACATTCCGCACAGCACTCCGCCGCCGCCCGTAACGACAACGGTTTTACCTGTCAAATTAAAATCAGTCGGTAGTTTCATATCTGTCAATAGCCTCCCATAAACCGTTAATATACACTGCACCGAGCGCCCTGTCATAAAGACCGTAGCCCGGGCGGCCGGTCTCGCCCCAAATCATTCTTCCGTGGTCGGGGCGGATATAGCCGTCGAATCCGTTATCGTGATACGCCTTAACAATTCCGCAGATATCAAGCGAGCCGCACTCGGTTTTGTGCGCGGATTCCTCAAAGCAGTGATCTCCCGTAATTTTCACGTTTCTTATATGCGCAAAGTGTATTCTGTCACAAAATTCATTTACCATTGCAACAATATCGTTGTTCGGGTCTGAGCCGAGCGAGCCGCTGCAAAGCGTAAGTCCGTTATACGGACTGTCATACAGCTTTAAAAATCGTCTTATGTTTTCGCTGTTCGTTATTATTCTCGGCAGCCCGAATATGCTCCACGGCGGATCATCGGGGTGAATCGCCATTTTAACGCGAACCTCCTCCGCCGTTTTGATAACGCTCTTCAGAAAGTAAGCAAGGTTGTTCCACAAATCCTCCTCGCTTATATTTTTATATGCTTCGAGAAGCGCGCGCATGTCCTCCTTTGTATAGCTTGCGTCCCACCCGGGGAGCGATAAATCGCCCGTCAGCGGATTCATTGCGCGCACCGTTTCCTCACGGTATATAAGCGCGTTCGAGCCGTCCTCAAGCTCATGGTCAAGCTCCGAGCGCGTCCAGTCGAAAACGGGCATGAAATTATAGCAAACGCAGTCTATCCCTGCTTTTGCAAGGTTGCGCAGCGTTTCGCAGTAGTTTTTAATGTACCTGTCGCGGTCGCCGCAGCCCATTTTAATATCCTCATGAACGGGAACGCTTTCGATAACCGAAAGCTCCAGCCCCGCGCTTTCAACCTCGCGCTTAAGCTCCGTTATGCGCTCAAGCGGCCAAACCTCGCCCACGGGTATGTCATAAATTGCCGATACGATTCCCGTAACGCCCGGAATCTGCCTGATTTTTTCAAGCGTGACCGGGTCGTCCTTTCCGTACCAGCGGAATGTCATTTTCACTTGGTCATTCCTCCCTTGTAAAATTCAAAAAGTGTTTCCATTGTAAGGCGCACATCTTCAAGATGAACATAACCGTCGCCGCCTTGAAGCGCTTTGTAAAACCTGCGTATCGCCGTTTTGTGTCCGCGCCCCCAGTATGGCTTGCCCTCGGGCGTTTCGGTGTCGTCACGCGCGACGACCTCTTCCCCGTCCCCGGTTATTTTCATAAGCCGCGCGTCACTGTAACGATATGTGCAATCCCTGTAATTAACTTCAAGCATGAAGCTTGCATTTTCTCCGTAAAGATTGGTTGCCGTAAATACGCCGCGCACACCGCTCTTGTAGAAAATCACTGCGTCCGCCGTGTCCTCAACCTCAATTTCCGGGATTCCGCGGTTTGAAATCTCCGCTTTTACTTTCTCCGCCTCTCCGCCGACAAGGCACATCATGTCAAGCAGATGAATTGCCTGATTAATCATCAGTCCGCCGCCCTCGGTTGCCCATTTTCCGCGCCATTCGGCAGACGCATAATACTCCGCGTTCCTGCTCCAGCGCATATTTGCGAATATGCCGATCGGCTTTTCTCCGGAGCTTTTAACGATTTGCAAAAGCTTTATCACGCACGGATTTTCCCTGTTCTGCACTATGGCGCACACGCTTGCGCCGCTCTCTTTTTCGAGAGCGCAGAGTGCGTCAAAGTCCTTCAAATTCATCGCCGCAGGCTTTTCAAGAACAACGTTTTTTCCGCTTTTAAGCGCCGCGGCAGCCATTTCGTAATGCAAATAATGCGGCGTGCAGACATGAACAACATCAACGCTTTCATCATTCAGCACATCGTTTATATCGTAAAATGCACGGCAGCCGTACTTTTCCGCGAACGCATCGGCGCGGGCGCGGTCAGTGTCGCACGCCCCGTAAAGCGCAGCGCCGTCAATTGCACTTAAGGCGGCGGCATGAATCGGCGCAATCGCACCGCAGCCGATTATAACGCCGTTCATCAGCAAAATCCCTTTCCCGAAAGATAATCATAGCTCATTTTCAGCGATTCGAACGGGTCGCGGCGGCAAATGTCCTGCTCAACAAGCGCATATTCAACGTTTGCGTCTTCGCACGCGGCGATAACGTCATCCCAATCGATATTGCCGAAGCCGACCTCGAACATTTCAACATTCTTGTCAATTATTCCAATGTCCTTGAAATGCACGCACGCAATTCTGTCCTTATACTTACGGATAAATTTCGCAGGATTGATTCCCGAATAGCTGAGCCAGTAAACATCGAGAATAAACTTGAATTTATCGGGATTCGTGTTTTCGGCGATAATATCAAAAACATATTTGCCCCCGATTCTTTCAAATTCAAGGTGATGGTTGTGATATGCGAAAACAAGTCCGTTTTCATATAGCTTTTCGGAAATGAGATTGTATTTTTCAAGAAAAGCCTTCACGTTTTCCTCATCAGCGGAAAAGCCGGGAATTGCGCCGAGACCGGCAATTTTACAGCCGATTGTTTTATGAAATTCAATCGAATAATCAAGCCTGTTTTCGTATTCATCGCCGGAGCGGTGAGTGCACACGGCTTCAAGAGAATACTTATCAAGAACCGCTTTAACGTCCGCCGGTTTAAAATCGCCGATTGCCGAAAGCTGCACCGTTTTATAGCCGATTTCGCTCACTTTTTTGCACGACGCGTCAAAATCCTCAAGCGTTTTGCAAAAATCTCTTATTGTGTAATACTGTGCTCCGATTCTCTTATCCATTAATAAGTTCCCTCCGTTCCCGTTGTCATCTGGCATTCCTTCTTAACAACCGTTGAATTTTTAATTTTATCCTGCAAAAGCTCGTAAAATTCATCATGAGGGAAATTTGCAACGTCCGCCCATGCGTTTTTCCATGCGGAATAATGAATAGCGTTGGAAATGGTGAGTCCCTTGATTCCGTCATATCCCGGCGCAAGAAGCTCGCCGCCGTGAAGCATAACCCTTGTGAAGTCCTTAAGTATTCCCACATGCTGCTCACCCGGCGCGCCCGGCGCGGGAATATCGCAGTTCCAGTATTCGGGGTTGCCGAAAATACCCTTGAAGGTTTTATTGAATTCGCGCTCCGAAACCTCGTTGCGGTTAAATATCAGCTTGTTGTTTTCAACCACAATGCGCCCCATGTCGCAGGCGATTTCAAGGCGGTTTGTGCCGGGTGTTTCTCCCGTTGATGTGATATATATGCCCGTAAGTCCGTTATCGTACTGCAAAAATGCGGTAACATCATCCTCAACCTCAATATCGTAATACTTGCCGAACGAAACGTGCGACATGATTTTTGACGGCATTCCGAACATCCACTGCCACAAATCGAGCTGATGCGGATTCTGATTGATAAGTGCGCCGCCGCCCTCTGTTTTCCATGTTGAGCGCCATGTGCAGCTGTCGTGATAGTTCTGCGGACGGTACCAGTCGGTTATTGTCCACTGGATTCTTTTCAGCTCGCCGAGCTCACCTTTTTCAATAAGCGATTTTATTTTACGGTAGATCGGGTTCGTTCGCTGGTTGTACATGATTCCGAACAGCTTGCCGCTCTTTTTTGCGGCTTCATTCATTTCAAGCACCTGGCGCGTGTAAACCCCGGCAGGCTTCTCTGTGATAACGTTTAACCCGTTTGCAAAAGCGTCGATTGCTATTTTCGAATGGTCATAATGCGGAACGGAAATCAGCACAACGTCAACAAGTCCGCTGCGGATAAGCTCCTCCGATGTGTCAAAAAACGCAATGTCGGGATATGTTTCCTTACAGTAATTTTTTCTTACCTCGGCAATATCGCAAAGAGCCGTCAGCTCCATATGCGGAACTTTCCCTGCTGTCACGTTTTGCGCATGGCTTGTGCCCATGTTGCCGACGCCGATTATACCAAGTCTTACCTTATCCATGTTCATTCCTCCTCCAAAATTTTCATAAACGAACGGAGCGCCAGTGTGAACGTGCCCTCGCCGCCTTTCGGCAGTTTTTCCATAGCGTCGTCAAGCTCAAGGTCCGCAAGTCCCTCAAAGCTGCCGAGGTGTGGTTCAAGGCTGTAAAATCCGCTGTAGCCGTTCTTTTTAAGCTCCGAAACGATTTCGCGGATATGCCCGTCACCCATTCCCGACGGAACAACTCTGCCGCTTTCCGAAACGGCGTCCTTTATATGCATATATTCGATATAAGGCTTCAGCATGTTAAACGCGTGCGGATATGTTTCCGCTCCGCACTGAACGAAATTCGCCATGTCGAACACTGCGCGCAGGCTCGGCGAATCAACGCTTTCCAGAATATCCTTGCAGCGCTCCGGAATATCGCCGTAGATTCCCTTTTCATTCTCATGCAGCAGCATAACTCCCTCTTTTTCTGCAAGCTCCGTCATTTTTTTCATTCTGTCCATAACTTCGCCGCGATACTCCTCATATATGCCGTCCGGGATATAAAAGCTGAACATGCGAATGTATCTCGAGCCGAGGATTTTTGCCGTTCTGATTGTCTGAGCAAGCTTTTCCATGTGCCGCGCAAAATCGTCGGTTATCTGAATTTTTCCGATCGGAGATCCGATTGATGAAACGCTTATCCCTGCTTTATCCATCTTTGCGCGCAGTGCGTGCGCCTCATCGTCCGTCAGGTCGGAAATATTTTTTCCGTCAATCCCTCTCGGTTCAAAATATTTTATACCGAGCTTATTGAGCACCTCAAACTGAACATCGGTTGCCGGAGAAATCTCATCGGCAAAACCGCTTATGTTATACATAATTTAACCCCCCTTTTTCTTCATTATAGCAAACACAAGGTAATAAAACTATGTAAATATTGATAAAAACATTGCGTATATTGATTTTTTGTGATAAAATGCAGACGGTGATTAAATATGAATGGTTTTACAATTGGATACACGCAGCTTTACCCCTCTCGCGAAAGGTTCATTCTGCACAGCCATGATAATTATGAAATACTCTGCTTTTTGGGCGGCGACAGCGACTATATTGTTGAAGGCGCCGTTTATCCGCTGCATCCGTACGACATGATTCTCATTCGGCCGCAGGAGATGCACCGCATTTATCATAAGAGTGACGCGCTTTATTCGCGGATTGTCATAAATATCGAAAAAAGCTTTTTCGAGCAGGAGGAATGTACAGAATACCGCCGCGTTTTTCTTGACCGTGAAAGCGGAACGCATAACCACATTTCCGCAGGCACGGTTTCCGAAAGCGGCATCGGCGAGCTTTTTGAGCGCATGAAAAAATACACCGGGGGTTATGCAAGCTTCGCCTCCCCCGTGATACGCGGTGAAATTATCGAGCTGCTGCACCTGTTAAACAGCGTTGACATTTCCGATTCTCCCCGCGGAAACAGGGTTCAGGAGGTCATTGCATATATAAACAACAATTACCGGAATCCCGTTTCGCTTTCCTCAATTGCCGAATCGTTTTATATTTCAAAGGCGCACTTATCGCGAATATTTAAAAAAAGTACCGGATACACCGTCAGCGGATATATAAATCATAAGCGCATTGCCGCAGTTGGTGAGAGCTTCCGCCGCGGAATGACGCTCGGAGACGCCTGTATGCGCGCAGGCTTTAACGATTACACCTCGTTTTACAGAGCTTTTCGCCGCGAGCACGGAACAAATCCGCGCGAATGGCTTTCGGATAACGGATAAAATATGCGGATTCTATATTGACAACAGCGCTGTTTATTTGTATAATTAGTTACAAAAACAAACGGAAGTGAGTGTGTAATAATGAAAATAACCGAAAGAATAAAAGAAAAGGCTGCTGATTTCGGCGGTTCCGCCCCAGTGGTTTTCAGCTTCATCGGTGACAGTGTAACGCACGGCTGCTTTGAGATATACCGCGCCTCGGAAACCGAACTTGAAACGGAGTTCCGCTCGACAAAGGCATACCATTTCAAGCTGCGCCAAATGCTCGAAGCAGTTTTTCCGCCCGTATGCATAAACGTGATTAATGCAGGTATAAGCGGCGACTGTGCGATTACGGCGCAAAGCAGGATCGAGCGCGATGTCATATCGTATCACCCCGATCTTTGCATTATGTGCTTCGGGCTGAATGACGCAAACCGCGGCATTGAAGCAATTGATGATTATGCAAACGCACTTGCGGCAATGTTTGACAAGCTTGAAACGGCGGGAATCGAAACTATATTTATGACGCCCAATATGATGGGCACGCGCGTTGTCGCCGAGGAAAAGGACGAGCTGCTGAGAAGCGTTATCGGCTCTGCCACGCAAAAGCAGACGGACGGCACATTTGACAAATTCATCGACAGAGCGCGCGCCGTCTGCCGCGAGCATAATATTCCCGTTTGCGATTGCTATGCAAAATGGAAAAAGCTTGAGGAAAACGGCGCCGATGTTACGCGTCTGCTTGCAAACAGGGTTAATCATCCGCTTGAGGAAATGCACAATCTTTTTGCGTATTCTCTGTTTGAAATGATTATGGGATTTTAAAGCATTACATAAAAGACGAAAGGGCTGCGGCTAAAGCCACAACCCGATAAGGAAGTATTGGTTTTGAAAGCCGTTCTTTAAGTTT
>OGMF01001455.1_pt1 | contig 22744 bp, 42 predicted proteins | sample 1572921 | NCBI WGS metagenome assembly OGMF01 (sample SAMEA2581919, study PRJEB24529) | metagenome | biome: Human gut stool | place: China | collected 2011 | reverse complement strand
GTTACCTCGTCGTAATCTCCGGCACTTTCTTTTAAAGCTTGCAACTCGTCAAGCTTTTTTATCGCGATTTCTTCCGCGCGTTTGGTGTCTAATTTCTGAATTTCACGCAGACGCTCAAGTTTTATTTCGGCATAATCAGAGATTTTTGAACGTAAAAGTTTTTCAGCTTCCGCCAAAAAATCCAAGGCGTTTTTATATTTTTCCGTTATTTCTTTCAAAGAAGATTTGAACGGCGATTCTTCGGCGGATTTCAAGGATTTTACGGTTTTGTTGTAAGAATTGATTTCTTTAAGCAACTCGCAAGCTTTTAGGTTGTCGCCCTCGTTGATAATTTCGGATGAACGGATTTTCAACAAAAATTCACGTGCTTTGATTTCAACAGGGTTGATAAGATTTTCCATAATTTTTCACTCCATAAATTAAAAAAACAACAAGAATTTATATCAACTGTATATTATTGTCAATACAAAAGATATACATTTTATTATTGACATTCGCAAAAAAATGATTATTAATTATCTGTGTTATTAACAACTAGGAGTAAAAAATTATGGAAAATGGGATTTATTTCGACCTGCCCGAAGAAGAGTATTTCAAAGAGCAAAGGCTGGATTTTTCGGGTATTTCAGCTATATTGAAAAGCCCAACCGAATATTGGTTCGGCAGCCGGCTAAACCCGAATTTTGAAGAAAAGAAAACGCCTGCTTTTTTTGAGGGGAAAATATATCATACATGCGTGTTGGAAAATGAGAAATTTTCCGAACGTTATGTTATTGAGCCTAAAAGTATCAGAGGGGTAAGCCGGAAAAGTCAAGCTTATCGGGTATGGGCACAAGCGCAAAAAAAGCAAATTGTCACTTTTGATTTGGCCGAAAATATAGCAAATAATTTATTGTATCTTTCGCGGCCGGGGCAAGTTCTTGACAGCAAAATATTTGAAGAGGGTTACCCAGAAGTAAGCATATTTTTTGAGTATGCCGGAATCTCCTGCAAAGCAAGGATTGACTACATAAAATTAATTCAATTCTGGGATTTAAAATCTGTAAATTCGCAGGGTCAAAATTTTTCTGATTGGTGCAAAAAGTACTTTTTTAAATACAAAACATTTATTCAGCTTTTTATTTATCGCGAAGCAATCGCCGCGGCAAAAGGGTTTTGCGAAAATCAAGTACACGGGAATAACGAGCAAGTCAAGTTTTGGCGTGAATGGCGTAATGTAACCGACATATTGCCCGGCGTTGTGTTTATCAATAAAAATTATCCACAGGCGGAAGTGAAAATTTTCGATGAAGAGCATTGCCCTGACCTTTACCGGCTGGCACGCGGCCAATTCCAAAAAGGAATTGAAATTTTTAAAGAATATTTAAATAAATATGGTTTAAAAAAGGCTTGGCTGGAGTCGGTTGACGTGGATAACCTCTTTTTCAAAGACGAGGATTTTCCCCAATCGTTTGCAGAAATTTTAAATTTGGTAGGAGAGAATTAACATGAAAAATCATTTGAAATTTATAGATAGCTTAATTTGCCTGCGGTGTGGCTGCCAAAATCCGACACACCATCATTTACTTAGAGTAAATCAAATATATCTGCCAAAAAAAATGGGTGAGGAAGATTTTTTAATTCCCAAAGTAAAATCCAAAGGCATGGCAACTAAAAATGATGACAGATTTACGCTGCCATTATGCCCAAAATGCCATCAGATGTTACATTTGTGCGGAAACGAAAGGTATTTTTTACGCTGCATAGGTGTAACCGAGCCAGAAGAAGTAGCGTTGTTTTTTTGGAAAAACAGCGGGAACCTTGAAAAATGCTTAAAAGAAATTCGTGAAATTAGGATTTTAGGCGGTGGATTTTAGGGTGGCCGAATTTAATCGGCTGGGAAGTCGGCAAAAGTTTGTTGGCTTCCCGTCTGGCGGGTATTTTTTAGGCCAAGGTGGCGAATTATACCGAGGAAATATAACTTGTAACACAACCGACAGGAGAAAAAAGAAGTTTTTCATCGTTGATTTTTTTTCTGGGCGACTGGATGTCGACCAAAAAAAGATATACACAAACGATATAGTCTATTCAAGCAGCTTGCGAACATGCGGAATTATCAAGTTTCGGCCGGAAAAAGGTGCTTTTATTTTTTGCGTTGAAAGGGGAAAAATACGAATACCATACAGCTTTTTGGACATGTATTCAATTTCATTGAAAAAAAAATATACAATTTATGAAAAAACCTATTGACAAGTTATCCGCCTAGTGTTATATATACTAGTATAAGTTAACAAAAAGGAGTAAAAACCATGAAAAAATATAAATTCGTATTTGCCAGCAAGATTTCAGGCTACTATCGCGAACTGGACGATAGCAACACTGCGGTAAAAGAAAACTCAATCATCTACCCGGCTTCGACCAAAAAGTGGTTCGAGCAGAACGCAAAAAAGGCATACGCCGGCTATAAAGTAATTATCAACTGGGTAGGTTAATATGGATAATGTAAAATCAGGAATTGCCGCGGAGCTTTATGACCGTCAGCTTGAACTTTTGAAAGTAAACGCCAAAAGATATTACAATCAAGACAGTTTAACTTACGACGTCGACGATTATATTTTCGTCGACCAAAATGAAGCTCTCGAAGAAGCAAAACAGGATTTGACGGAAGAACTCCGCCAAATCTTTGGAAATGAAAAAAACGAAGCTCTAATTGAACTTGAAAGGATAATCGAAAATGTCTGAAAAAGATGAAAAGCTTGAAAAGAAACGGGAGATTTCCCGAAAAGCCATGAAGAACTACCGCGCAAAGCTTTTAAAAAAAGGACTTCGCGGCCGACTTTTATACCTGACACTTCAAGAATATGAGGAAGTCAAACAATTTTTGAAAGATTTAAGAAATGCTTGAAAATTTTTTTTATTGGTTTTGCGGCTTTGCCTGCGCGTTTATGCCGCTCTATTTCATAATTCAATTTTTACGATAAGGAGAAAAATATGACTAGTGAAGAATTTAAAAAATTCAGAATTGAAAAGGGCTATACTCAAAAAAAATTAGCCGAAGCAATCGGTTTTAGCGAAGATTATATTTCAAAAATAGAAAGAAATGAGCGACCGATTACCGATTGCATTTTGGAAAAACTCAACAATTTAAAGGAGGAAAAATCGACCATGGAAGAGATTTTGAACGAAGCAGACGAAAAAAACAAAAAAGAAGCGACAAAAGAATTGATTGCGCTTGGCGACAGGTATCTTGATTTTTTTGAGCAAGTTGAAGAAGCAAAATTGTCGATGAAAGACATTATTGACGACGCAAAAGAAAAAGGGATTACAAAAGAAATGATAATTTCTTATTGTACGACCAAAACGTTAACAGAATTTAACAAAAAAATATTTAAAAGTGCAATAGAATAAAAAAACCTATTGACAAGTTATCAAACTTATATTATATTACTAGTATAAGTTAACCAAGAGGAGTAAAAACCATGAAAAAATATAAATTCGTATTTGCCAGCAAGATTTCGGGATACTATCGCGAATTGGACGATAGCAACACTGCTGTAAAAGAAAATTCAATCATCTACCCGGCTTCTACCAAAAAGTGGTTTGAGCAGAACGCTAAAAAGGCGTATGCCGGCTATAAAGTTGTTATCAACTGGGTAGGTTAATTAAAAAGGAAAATCGAAAATGTCAAATAACACCCCTGATTATGAGGATAATCTCGCATTTGAGCCGGCAAAAGCCAACGGCACACTGGCAACAATAGCAAGAGATGGCAAAGCCGTAGCCATCCGCTGTTACATTGATAGCCAACATTATTTTGACCTTGGTTTGGAAGATGCGCCAAAAAAAATGGATTGGTCGGCGGCAAAAATTTGGTGCGAGGAGAACTATTCGCGTTTGCCGACAGCACAGGAACTACAGTTTATTGGTAGAAATTTAAAAAACATCAACAAAATGCTGAAAAGTGCTGGCGGAAAGGAAATGAAAAAAGGTTGGTATTGGTCGGCCGACGAATACAGTAATAAAAGCGCGTGGCTGTCGCGAATTAACTTGCACGGTTTAATTAAATATAGCTTAAAAATAAATAATCTATATGTTCGTGCAATTATGATTTGTGATTAATTTTTTTTGTTTGTGAGGAAAAAATGAAAAAATTCAGAGTAATGGTTGTGAAAAAGAACGGCCAGCCGGTCGGCGTTCGCGCCGCCGCCATCAACGGCCGGACGATTGTGCTGGGATTGCGCGACGAGCCGGAACAAATGAATTGGCATGACGCCGTAAAAATTGGCATACCGACAAAAGAGGAATGGATGGCGATTGGCGAAAATTTGGACGCCGTAAACAAAGCCCTTATTCGTGCGGGCGGCGAGCCGCTGAAAAAAAGCTGGTACTGGTCTTCGTCGGAGTCTAGCAGCCACTACGCGTGGCTATCGTACCTTACCGTCAGTTACGGTTTGTACAACCTCTACAATAAGGGCTACGATCTCTACGTTCGCCCGGTGCTAGCTTTATGATTTTTTAACTCTTTAACTATTTTAGGATGAAAAAATGAAAATTCATGACAATACGGATGCGCCGAAAGTTAATGGATATATTTTGGGAAACCAAAATCATATCGGGTTTTATTTTGATGGATATGTTTATTATTTTGGATTTTCTGATAAAGCATATCCACGAAAAACACATTTACAAAATTGGTGTAAAAAGTGGGTGTACTTAAATGAAATGTGCGCCGAAAAAAAAGAAGAGTATATAGAAACGATGGGTGGAATTAGCCATTTTGTTGAACTTACCGAAAAGGTCAAAGGACTTGAAAAAGATGTCGAAAATCTAACCAATAACTACAAATTGTTGGAAAGTAAGCAGGCGGTAGACATAGCGCACGGTCAAGCCTTGGTTGATGAGTTCGGGGATTATGAGGCAGTTTATCAAGAGATTATACGACTTAAAAGAGAAGTCGCTAAAGGGGACAGAATAATCGGCGAGTTGTTTAATGAGGGAAATTCGGTCAAAGAAGAAAACAAACAGCTACGCCAGTTGCTTGAGAGAGGAGCACAACTTTTAAGTTTTGAACATGAAGAATACGAGGTCATGAGTTTCGTCAGTGAAGTAAACGAGGTGCTGAAATGAAAAACCTATTACGCGCATTTGCTCCTATAATGATTGTCTCTGCTGCCTGTGGAGGCTTGTATAAGAATGATTTACAGGCTAAGGTAGTTTATGCTCCACAAACAGACGAAAGCATTGTAGCGCACAAAAAATCGGCCGAGGACAAAAGGAAGCGCAAAGCAAAAAAATTGAAAAGGATTTTTAAGAAATGCGTGCAGAAAAACCAGAAATAGGCGATGTGTGGGCTATTTTTAGATGTGGAACTCACATATAACTATCTTGGCAAAAGCAAAGTAAACATTGATGATTTGTTTGATGTTGAATGACGAGCGAATAAAAACCGCCCTGAGGTATTAAGCCAGCAAGGGCTTTTTTATTGACACCATGCGTAAAAAAAACAATAATAAGAAATATTAAAAAGTTTAACAAAAAAAACGCTATAAGTGTTTGAAAATGCAAAAAAGAACAGAGAAAAATTTAAACAAGGTTCGCGCGCTAATAAAACAAGGGATAACCAACCAGCGCACGATTGCGGCCTTGTTAAAAATTTCCCTACCGTGTGTCAATAAATTATGCAAACAAATCGCAGATGAACAGAGCCGCTCAAAGCCAAGCCAGAATTTAAAAGCAAGCCAAGCGAGGAAAGATAAGAAAAGGCAGGAGGTTGCGGGCCGGATGGTTGCGGAGATTATAAACGAGGCAGATGAGGATTTGCGCGCAATCGATACCAAGCTTCTTTTTGAGCGCCTATTTAAAGACGCGCTAATCGAACTGGATAGCCGGCTTGGCGAAATGGAGGTTTTTGAATTAAAAGAAATGGTTCAGGGATTTGCGGAGCTGTTTAAGAGGTAATTTTTGTCGACATTTAACGAAAATTTTGTATAGTATCCCGGGAAAAGTCGAAACAAAAGATTATTAATAATCGGATTTTAGACAAAATGAATTTTGATTTTAATTTTGATTTAAGTTTTGATTTCGGCGAGAAGTCGCAAAAGGTACTAAATTTCTATGATTTGTGCAATTTGGCTGGCTATCCGCGGCCATATCCGGCGCAAGTTGAAATGAAAGATTATCTAATAAAAACGCCAGGTGTGCATTTGCTGCTTGGTTCGCGCGGTTACGGAAAAACCGACTACGCTGTAATCATGGGTTGTGCCGAAGCGATTTTGAATAATCCAAATTTTAAAGTCCTCTTAATCGCAAAAGAACTTTCCCGCGCGCAGGCAATCATTAAGGAAGTGCGAGAAGTGCTACTACGCGCTGGTGTGAAATTCAAAAACAAAAGCGAAGTGCTTTTACGAACGGAGGGGTGTATTGGAAAAGACCCCAACCTTGAGGGGTTAGGTGTGAAATGTACAGGTTTACGCGGCCGTCATCCAGATTTAGTCATTATGGAAGACCCAATTACGCCCAAAGATGACCGTGAGGCCGAACGGCTTACAGTCAAAAAAACGTACGAAGAAGTCTGCAAATTAACCATGAATGTTGGGATTGTCGGGCAGCCTGTCCACAAACTAGACCTTTATCAGAGTTTGCGGGAGATTGTAAACACTCGGCTCATGCCGTATGGTACCATTCCAGAATTAGACCCCGACCTAGACGCGCAACGGCTGGCCGGTGTTGATGAATTTTCTATACAGGCGTCTTATTTCCTAAACATCATGGACAGCTTGAAAATGCCATTTAGTCTAGTTAAGGAAGTGGATTTTGCTGCAAAAGAAACAATATGTTGGATTGACCCCTCACATAAAGGCCGAGACTTTACGGCAGTTGTGTGCGGTGGGCGCAATTTGAGTGATTTCGTCTTAACTGGATTTTGTTTTGAAAAAGCTTGGTACGATTGTACGGCCGAATTGTTGGAAATTAACAAAATTCTCAATATTTCGCACACTGTAATCGAAACTAACGGTCTTGGCGAGCTGCCAGTAAATGAATTTCGCAAGCTCGGCATGCCGTGCGTCGGCTTTAACACGACCATGAATAAGCACACCAAGATATTAAACTCTGCGGCATTTTCTCCTGATTTAAAACTGTCAAGATTGTCCGGGCTTCCGCCCGCATTAATGCAGGCACAGAAAATTTTTGTTGAACAAACAAAAAATTATGAATACAATTCTAAGCATGATGACGCGCCGGATAGTGTGGCAAGTTTAATTTGTTATGTGAGAGGCCTTTAATGTCTGGAGTTTTTAGTTTCTGGGGAAATCGTAAGCAGACGATGAATGACGTTATTCGGTTGCCGGAAGTTTTCCCGTTTGGATTATGTCGTAGAGATTTCATAATTTTTAAGCTAATCAGTATTTATGAAAATCTACTTACGCAGTGTTACAACCGCAGCCGCGGCTTTCCTGAGGATATGGCGAAGACGCTTTGGAATAATTACGAAGCCTTAGACCCGCTAAACACGCGCGGAGTTATCCGTCTTTTGTCTGTTGCTATGGCGGAACGCCGGACGATGGCGATTTCGTATGACCGCACGACTAACGTCGCAAAAGAGGCGCTGGGCGAGGCTTTCAATGAGATTTATGAAGATTACAAAGAGAAAACCAAATCGGATAAAGGAATTTATGTCAACTTCGAACTTTATTACAAATCAAAGATAATTGCTGAATATCTGAATTTGCTTTACTCGGCTTTACTTTCAGCGTATGCGCAGCTCGGATTATCCCGAGCTATCCAATTTAAGGCCGACAAACTCCGCGAAACTCAAGCGAATAATTCCAATACTGAATGGAAAGACCAAGCCAAGGAAGTTGTTGACAGCGTTCTTGCCGGCCGTGCCGTTCTGATTTCGAAAGACGATGATTTAAAACTTCCCGAAGTTGACGCCGACCCAATCGAAAACGCGATTGAATTTTACGGTCAGCTTATTGCTGGCGAGCTTGGCGTATCTACCAGCTTTATTACCGGAATTATTCGAAACGGCATGAACTCGACGGGCGAAGCCGAATTAGTGGCCGACGAAAACGGTATCAAAGTATTTTTCTATTCGATTTTTAAGCCGTGCTGTGATGGGCTTTATAAAATCAACCTTGAATTTGTAACCGAAAACTACCGGAAAACGGCGGAGTTGGCTAAAGTAATTCCGTATTTGGAAAGCTCGGAAGCTGTCTCAAACGAGCAGCTGGAAAGATTTGTTAATTATGTACTAGGCGAAAATGATTGAAAATCTGTGGTTACCGGCAGCATATCTGAAAAGGGTTTTGCCCGCAGGATTTTTTAAAGAAAGGCTGTTGGGAAAAAAATTCTCAATTAAGCGGACTTTTCTGCGTGCGCTGGTAACTGCTGCCGAACTTGATGAACAGGAGCTAAAAGATAGCTACGCCAGAACAATTAAGTTTTATCGCGAAAAAGAAAAAAAACTTGAGGATGAAGAGGTCAAAAACCCCGAAAAGAAAGCCGTCAATAATGAAAAACTTTTAAAATCGCGTGTCGAAAATCTTGTTGTTTATTCCGAAAGCCAGCGGTTAAAAGATGAGCATAAAGGCGAGTATTATATCTGGTTGCCGTCTTCTTCAAAAGAGCCGCGGCCGCAGCACCAGCTTTTGTATGGCGAAATTCGAAAAGTTGGCGATGGCGAGTTTCCAAATGAAGATTACGGTTGCAAATGCGGCGCGTATTTCCTTGGCGCAAATCCGCTTGAAAATGACTTTTTAACAGACGAGCAAAAAAATAAGCTTGAAAAATTGATAAAAAAAGATAAGACTAAAGAAGTAAATAGTAGTTTAACCAAAATTTTAAAAGAGAAGAAGCATGGAAGACGAAAAGGAAGATAAGCAGGAAACGCCGGCAACGGTAACTTTGACAAAAGAACAGTTTGAGGCTCTTGTTGGTAAAAAAGAAGAAAAAAAGGAAAGCATAGCGGACGAAGCCATCAAGCGTCTTGAAAATGAAAAAAAAGAAAAAGAGGAAACTGCGGAAATCGAAGACGCTATTAAATTCAATCTTTCGATTTCCGAATTTGTTTCCAAAAACAAAAACATTCTGCCGGACGAGACCGAAAATATTATCAAGACGGCCGAAGAAAGAAACTTTAAAAATTCCAGTGAAAAGGCTAATGCCATTAGAAAAGGTATTATTGAGGCTTTTGTTAAATATAAGGAAAATGTTGAAAAACTCCCGCAGAGCATTCAGGCGGAAGTTGCGCGCTTCAACAGTTTTACTGAACGTGAAAAAGAAGCGCAATCGAAAAGATTTTGGAGTATTGTTGAGGTTGGCGCCGAATATAAAATTTTATCGCGCAAAGCTGAGCAGCTTCAAAATAACGGCGGACATGGCGCGGCCGAGAATAGCGCCTTTGAACAAAGGTTCCTTGAACAGGGGAAAATTTTCAGAAAAGGTTAAAAAATGACGAAAATTCTTGCTACGCCCTATGAGAGGGGAAACGCCGACCAGATTGTCTCAAGAAAATACGCCGAAAAAGTCCTTGAGGGCTTGGCTGTTTACGAGACAAACGACGGCATGAAACTCTTGACTAGTGGACATAACCCCACCGGCATTGCTGGCCGGCAGGGTTTGGCAGCTGGCGATGTCGTGGCTAGTGGACGTAAAATTTACGTTCAGTGTCCGGAAGACGCAGCGCCGACCGCTTTTGCTCCGGTATATGTCGACCCCAACACAGGGTTGTTTACCGAAAAAAACACGCAGAACTTCTTAAAAATTAACGCTACATTTGCAAAAGATGTGGCTGTTGTTAAATGTATGGCTTCCGATGGAACTCTTTACAACGCAGTTTGTATTGATATGCCTGCCCCGATGGGCGTTTTGGAAGTTGTAGCGGCTCCGGGAGAATAATCAATGGCTACTGATGTAATTACGTCGCTTAAGACCACCGAAGAATATTTGAGAGCTGTGCAGCTTTCCTATTCTCCAATCTCTCTGGCAATTGCCCGCCAGGTTAAACACGATATGACGAATGACGTTAAAGTCATCTTTAAACGTCTGGACGTCGAACGTGACAACATCGTCGCGCAAAATTTGACGATGGGACAGACAGAAGTTTCCGCAATTAAAGCCAACGAAACGCAGAAAGTTTTTAACAAGTATGTAAAAGGCGCGAAAATTACGCAGTCTGTTTATAACTTTAATTTCAACCGCATACCCGAACTGGTGTCCAAAATTATTCGTGGTTACTCCATGATTTTTGACACCATTACCCTTTATGGAGACGGGCTGAACAACGGTATCCTGACGACTGATGACGTCAATAACGTTGTCAATGACAGTGTTGAGCTTGACGCTACGGCCGACATCATGGCACTGGCTAATCAGGTGGTTGATGTAATTTCTGGCCTGAAGCAGCAGGTTCGCGAATACACGGCTTCGACCAACGTACTTGTTTACGTCTACGGCGGTCAGCTGGTTCGTCTGCTTGACAAAATTACTTATAACGGCGCGACCATCCGCGAAATCATTGAAAAGGAATGGCCGGAAGCTACGTTTGTAGTAATTCCCGAAATCGTTTTGACCGGAAACTCAATGGGCTTTAAGGTCTTTTCACAGGATTTGGTAACCCTGAACTATACCCGCCTGCCGATTATGTCGGAGAACGGTTATAATCCGGAAGACAAGTATTTCTGGGGTAACTTTGAACTCGGCTCTACCATGGTGGATATTGAGGAAAAAGGCGCCGGCATTGAACAGCCGATTACTATCAAATCCGCTGCCGGTACCCGCTCGAAATCGAAGTAGGAGTTTTAAGATGACGGAAAGCGAGCTTATTGATTGGGCAAATTCAATTTTAGCAGAATTAAATCTTTCTTTGCTCACGCCGACCGAAGAGCGTATTTTGTGGTGTAAGCCGCATGACACCGAGGTTGACGCATATAACTCGCTTTCTGAAATCTTGAATAAACGGGGCGCTGCGGGAAATGATGTTGAACGCCTGAATTATTATGCGAAATTTCACGGGGTAGATGTGGATTTAAAGAAAAAAATTCCCAACAACGTTTTTCTGGGGTGTGGGTTATGAGAGCCGGCCGGAAAATAATTGAGGGTAAAGGATTAGACAAGTTTATTAGCGGCGAAATCAGCAAGTTTAAATTCGATGTTGGTATTTTGCAGAATAAGCCGCATTTTGAGGTTCTCAAGAGAAAAATCGGTACAAAAAACGGAAAGCCAGTTTATGCAAAGTCGTGGTACCAATACGCCGGCCTAAATCTTTTGAGACATGGCAGCAAGCCAGATGGGACTTTAAATAAGGTGGCTGCGGAGATGGACGAGTTGTTTAAATGGTTACGCCGTCCTTTTCTTTTAAAGAGAAACAAAGATTTAATTTGGGTAATTAACTTCATGGTTGACATCATGAACGGAAAAGACAACCGGCGTCGTATCGAAAACGCCATGCAAGCCGTGGTAAGAAACCCAATTCTTCGCGGAGATTATGGCCGCAACTCGCAGAAGACGGCCAAAGAAAAGGGATTTAACAAACTTCTTATGCGAACTGGACAGTTGTTTAAAAATGTAAAAGCGAGGTTAACCGGCCGTGTATAAAAAACAGTTAGAAGCTGATTTACGCAAAATTTATGGCGTTAAAAAAGTTCTTTTTGCCAGCGTTGAAAGCGGCTGGGAGCAAGGGGCTTTGTATGTTGACGTTTCTAACGTTTGGCAAAATATCCGTCACGGCCAACAGCATTTCAGAGTTCGCGGCACCCTCGGAATGTGGGGAGTAAGCCCCGCCTACAAAACGGGATTTCTAAAAGACAAATTATGGGAAGCTTCGCGGACATCCACACTAAAAGAAATTGCAGACCGCATTTTGCTGTTTGACAAAGAGGAAAATGTAAAATATCCTGACATGGAAAGTTATTTTAATCAAACAGAGATAGGTTTTATTTATCGGGTAAATATGGATTATGACCCGTCTAAGAAAACAAAGGGATTTTCGATTAAAACTTTTTTTACAAAATTATTGAAAGGCTAACCAATGGATGACGTTTTGTTAAATTATGTAATGAGAGTAACGAAAGTTGCTCCAATCCCTGAGCCGAGCACAGAATATCTGCATAATGTGCTTGTTGTGGTACCGCAGAAATCGGCGGAAATTCCAAAAACTGTCGTAAAGATTAACACGGAGAGTGATTTGGCCGCAATTACTGATGTTACTGCGCCGATGATGTTAAAAACTGGCGGTTTGACGTCATTCTACGCGCTGCCTATGGCTGACTTAAACTTGTCGGCCGCAGACATTACCGGGCTTGAAGATTTGGAAGTTTTCACAATTTTAATTGACCCGAATTTTGAAGACGCTGCGCTTGAGAATTTGAAACTGCCCAAGGGTTATCGCGGCGTTGTCGGTGGCGCTTCGAATAACGACGCGTTAGTTGGAGCGCAGAACAAAATAGAAAATCATTCGTTTTTCTATCAGAAAGCCACCGGCCAAGGCGAAAACATGTATCAAGCATTCGGTTCACTCCTCAATAGCGCCAATACCATTTGGAGCAGCCAGCAGTATATCAGTATGGAAAATTCTGATGATATTACTTCCTACGAAACTGCCGACGCTCTTTTCACGTTGCGCGCAAACTTTGTTCTTACTTCAAAAGAATTTGGCAATAGACTGGCGTTCTTCTGTGTCGGCGGTCAGAACAATAAAGCCGTTGCTATCCATGCGCCCTACGTATCAGAAGAAATTGTCGTAAAATTGCAGGGTGCGGCGCTTACCTGGCTTAACCTGAATAAACCAGACTACACCACCGCCGAAGCGACACTATTGCAGGATTATTTACAGGGTATTGCCGATGAGTATACCGAAACTGGACAGATTGGCAAAATCAGTGTTACAGTATCGGTTGGCAGCAGCGATTTTGTAATGAACGCTAATATTACCGCGCCGTTGCCAAAAGCAACTTGGCGCCTGAACGCGGTTTTGACACAGGGAGCTTAAAAAATGATACAGTTATGGCATTCTGAAAATGGCGTGATTATCAACAATGTCAAATATGATTTTGAAGATGTTGACAGTGTAACCGTAACCAAAAACGGCCGGAAACACAAAACCAGAGGCGCCAACTCCAAAAACAAAGTCGGCTTTGTCTATATGGAAAACTCCAAACAGGCCGACGAAATTGCTATTAACACGGTAGGGTTAAGCGGCGCAATGCTTACCATTCTTCAAAACGCGTATGAAGACGAAACACCGATGACCGTGTATTGTATCGATAGCGCGACCGGCGAGAGCTACATCGGAAACGACTGTATTTTGCAGGAGTTCCCGCGCCAGCAGGACATTGTTGAGGGAGAAGAAACCTACAACGTGACCTTGACGTTCGAAACGTTTAATCTTAAACCGAATTTGAAATAATGGTTGATGTGTCGGAAATAAAAGGTGTAAAGGGTTTGTACGCATTTAAAGCGTTACAGACCCTCTTGTTCTCGTACTTTATGCTGCCTGAATTTCGGCAGCCAAAGGAAACTTACACGGAATTTCTGAAAAGATTTTCTGCGATGGGAGAAAAAGAACAGCGCGAAACGTTAAAAACGGCTCTCTATTTTGCGGGGATTGACGAAAACGAAATACTGGCCTTGTGCTTGTTCGCAAAAGACCCAAACGGTGTCCCCTACGGAAAATCAAATCTTGCAAATCTTGAAATTGAAGAGCTTTTTGCAATTATTATTGATGTGTGCATGGCTATCGTTAAAATCAAAGTTTTTTTTTAACAGACGCACAGCTGAAAAAAATAAAAAACTACTCTATTGACTTACCTGCGGCTTTCAGTGATATAATAAAATCAAGAAGTGATTTTAGTTTAGAGGAAGTTTTGAATAAGGCGTTTTTGGACGGGGCAACATGGCAGGTGAATATCTCATAAAAGTTAAGGCGACGCTAGACCAGCAAGACGCCAAGCAAATGGAAGCTGAATTAAACGGCCGCTTTACCCGTGTTGCAAATAAATTCGGCAGCGCCTTAAAAAAAGGCCTAAAAAGGCTATCAATTTCTGGACTTGTCGCTGGTGCTGTTTATTCGGTGCTAAACGACATCGATAAAATGAACACTGCGATTGATGAAACTCTGGAAAAATACAAAGACATTCAATCGCAGGCGGCCGCGCAAAATCTACTTCCCTCGGAATATTGGCGGCTGTCCAGATTGTCACAAATTGCTGGCGTAAAAGATTTCGACAGTCTTTTCTCTGCATTCAGGCAAACTTTGAATAAGACCAATCGGGGATTTAACACATCCCTAAACCAGTTCCGTGGGCAGGCCGCAGACGCACAGACGTTCCTGCAAGTGCTTTCTTCTCTTCAAGCTGCCGACCCACGGACGCGACAACTCGTAGCTGAATCCGTATTCGGGCAGGCCGGCGCGCAAGACGTCAATAAACTTCTTGCTGTTGACTTGACCGATTTAGGCCAAAAGGCTTTTGCCGGAATTGACAATAATAAATTTAATGAGGCTATCACACGAGGAATTGCGGCCAGCCGCGAGCAGATGATTGAAGAGGTAAAAAGGGAATATACAAACCTGCAAACACGCGGCCAGATTTTGCGTGGCGGAGCTGTCGCGGAACAAGCGCGGTATAGAATGGCTGAAGACGCTTACACGAATGAGCTTTTGCAAAATTACAAAACAACCGCCGAGGTCAACAAAGCTATGCTAACTGTTCAGCAGAATGTCGCAAACGGCGTGAATAAGTCTGTGAGCTGGCTGCAAAAGATATTCGGCCAGCTGCAATCGCAGGCGGCTGCTGATAGGCAGCTTCGGGCAGGCAAGATAACGGAAGAAGAATATAATAGGATAACCGGGAGTATTTACGAATGATTGGCGGAGAAAGTCCAGTAATTATCTTTACATTTCCCTCGGTTGTGTCGGTTGGCGATATTGGTGTGCCTCTTCCGGTGCCAATTTATCTGGACGAAGCGACTACTGGCGTAATGTCTGATAACACTACAGATAATGTAAAAATCGAATTGCAGACAATTGGCGGCTTAACTTTCCAGCGGCAAGTAATCCAGAGCTTGGATATTTCATTTAGAGTTTTGAAGGATAACGCCGTTGCGACCACCCTTTTGAGTATGGCCGGCAAAGCCTACGAATTAATTGACGGGAAAGACCCGACAAGTATGCCATATTACATAACTGTTTATTACGATAGCAGTTTCATGCTTAAGGGTTATCTGGGAAACTTCAAAAAAACAACGGTTGATAACACAAATATGTATCAAGTTGAAATGTCGTTTTGTTCCGTGCCGTCAAAGCAGCTGGCCGGAGAAATTCTCGATAAAGTCGACAACGTGATTGATGTGCTGGGGTAGAAAATGAAGATTGACGGTTACAAAGTAGCAAACTTAAACGACTTCGACGCTCTCGGCGTACCTCAAGCGTACTACGAGCTTAATTTCCAGTATCTCGGCAAAATGTCGATGATGATTTGCAAGTGGATAGATTACGGCGTTTTAATAAACGGCGAATTAATTTTCCCGGGAATAAACGGCGTAAATCCATATGTTGCCAAAAAGAATGCCGTTTGGATAGATGATGACCGCAATGTGTGGTGGGGAGAACTGCCCGATGAAGATTGAATGTCTAAACGGTTTTTATTATTTTTACCCGGAAAGTGTCGGCGAGCTTTTCAACTGGCAGGAATTAAATGAAGAACTGACATCAATCGGCGACGCCTATACTTTTCCGAAGCTCGCTAGTTTCCCTGAATATGTTTGGGCTGGACACATTGTTAGCGGCTTGCCGATGATTATGAATTATGCGGGAAAACGCGAAGAGATATTTAGGCGGAACAACTTAACCTATAACATTGCGTTGGGAACGGTTACGTCATCGCTTGGAGTTTGGGGATTGCTTGATTATGGCGAGGGACTTTTTATAAGCTCGGATGAACTACCGCAAGCGTATTATTTGGATAAAAACCAGCGCCGAATTAGTGGATTTCTGGCTTTTTGGGATATGGTTCATAACATGTATAAGATTGAACAGTTTTACTATAGTAGCGGAGTGTTAGGAGGTTTATTTTGACGGAAGTTTTAGACGCGCAGTGTTTGGCCGGAGCTGTCACGGTTGATAAGTTGCCAGTGACAAATGTAGAAGTGATTGGCGAGGGTGGCGCAAGTACCGGCGTTGTGATTTTTGACAAAGAAAACGCGGTATATATTCCCAACACATCTCCTGACATGAAAGAACTAGCTGGATATGTGAGCGACACGCTTATGAAAATCACAAGCCTTTTGACAACATTAACAACCGGTATTTTACCGGCAAACGCCGGCGGCGAAATAGTTTCCGAAACATTTTACGCCAGTATCGCGGCAACGCTGGCAGAGGTTCAGGTAGTTCAGGCACAACTTTCTGTTTTTAGGACAATGATAAAATGATTGATGTTGAGTTTGACGACGACGGCATGCCGTATTTCAATGACACAATAGTATACAAAGGCGCAAATCTCTTGACTACGCAAGAGGGTACGCTATACTACAATCAAACGTTCGGGATTGATTTGAAAAGATTTATCGACCCCGACGTCATAATCCAAACGGAAACGTTTAAGGCTTATTCTATTCAGAAAATGACTGACAATGGGATAACAGTCACAAATCTGCAAGAGCAAGCGGAAACTTTTGAAAGTATTTTTAATTATGTGATTTCAGAAGAAAAAATTGAGGGGTTGGTTGCACAATGAGTTTTGATATCGAAAATGGCTACAGCCCGCGCACGAATGAAGATATTTTGTCGGATTTAGTTGACGCGGTTAACCTAAATTACAAAACAAGCTACACGCCCGAAACTTTTATCGGTACTAATTTACATAAACTTTATTATCCGGGCGTTCAGCTCATTTTGGGCGTTGAAAACGGTATTAGCTCCATCGCTGCCAAAATACAAGATTATATTGCCTATATTAACAAAACCATCCAATACCCCAAAAGCTCGCCCAATGGTATCATGAATGAGCTAGCTAACAAACTCAACGTCATTGCCTCGGTCATGCCTATTAAACAAATCGATGACCGCGGAAAGTGCTACATTGCTTGTGATGTCGACAAAAGCGCAGCGGATTACGCCACCCTCAAACAGAATATTATTGACGTAATAGGCACCTGCGCAACGGCTGGATTGGCATACAATGGCACCGAAACTGGCGTTTTTGTTGGAGTAAACGGGCAAGAGTTCGATATTGCTTTTGAAATCCCGGAAACTGTGACCGTAAATGTAAAAATCGTCGCAACAGTGTCCAGAAATTCCCGCGACTTTATCCCCACGGAAAACGTCGTTAGTAACTTATTCACGGAAAAGTTTAATACTGCCTATCGGCTGGGATTTGACTTTGAGCCAAACGCGTATTTGTGTAAAGATGATTTGACATGGGCAGCCGACCTATCAGTAACCTATCAAGTCGGCGATGGTATCTATACCGACGCTGTCTATAAAAGTTTGTACAATCAAAAAATCGTTTTAGGCAACGTTTCAACCGAGATAGTCGATGAATAATCCAGTTTATCCATATCAGAAATTTACAGAAAACGATAAAAACGCTAATAGGTTTCTTACGACCTTTTTGCAGGTGCTTAAGCCAACGATGGATGATTTGTTTGCATATTACGAAAATGCCTACAAGACTAAATACCTTGGTACGGTTCTCTATGAAAAGCAAATCGTGCCAATTTACAACATTTTGGAAAAATCCTTATTTGTCGCAACATTTTATAAAATACTTGAGGCCGAGCAAACAATTGGTTCGGTCAATGCTTATTGCGAGATTTTGTATAGTATATTTGGCTCAAACGCAACAATTACCATTGACAAAATCAACCCATTGCACATAAAAATTGACATCATCGCGCGTTATGTTGAATACTTTGTTTGGGTAGACGAACAAAAACAATTTTATATTACGACCGAGGCCGGCGAGTATCTGGGTTTCGCTGCGCTGGTGGCTCGGATTTCAAACCGGCAGCTGGCTAATATTCTGCAAGAAATGACAAATGCCGGAACATTTCTTGAATTTACCTATAAACAAGAAAACCCGACGCAGGAGAATTAAAAAAATGGCAATAGACCAGGTAAAAACGATTAACGAGCTTGAGCGTCTGCCGCAGGTGGAAGACAGCAACGCTTTTGCGGCTTCGACTGGCGGCGCAACCGGCAGTGTCACGGCCAACCAGATTATGGAATATTTAAAGAAATATCTGGAAAGCCTGTCCAATAAATCAACGACTATCACGCAGAGCAACGAGCAGTATCCAACATGCAACGCCGTGTCGTCGGAAATCACACGCATAACAAATATTATGCAGAACAAAGCTTCGGGCTATCCCAATTGGGTGGGTATTTCAAAGCCGGTAAACGCGGTTTTTACTGTAGACGCGCCGGGTTTGCTTTTCATAGAAAGCTCAAGGAATAACGCAACTGGTTATGTGACAATTAATGACTTTCAGATGATTTATGGGTCAGGCAATGGTTACGCTACAGACTATTATTGTGTGACTTATTTAGTTGACAGCGGCGATGTCGTGCAAACCTCAGACTCCACCGGCAGAGTAATTTTATTTGTGTTTAAGACAAAGGTGTAAAAAATGTTGAGAATTGCCAAAATTGAAGACGAAAACTATAGGCTTTCTGTGGTTGAGACCGAAACGGAATTAACGCCGATGTGGGAAAACCTCGGGTACTCGCTGATGAAATGTGAAAAAGCTTGGGATGGGAACTATTACCCGATTGGCCGCTCTCCAATTGAGCCGGCCGCGCACAAGGCACAACAGCGGATTATTGAGCTTAAAACTTATTTGTCGCAGACAGATTATATTTGCATGAAATTAGCAGAGGGAGCCGCCTCGCCCGAAGAATACGCGGACGTAATCAAGCAACGCGAGGCAGCCCGGGAAGAAATCAGAGAATTAGAGCCAATCGTCGAAAGTTAAAACTTCGACATTTGGGAAATCGGGATTTTGCGGAATATCCCGCAAGTACTGACGGTAATTCTTATAATTTTTCTTATCCTCATCGGATAAATTTTCAAAACAATCTGCGAGCATTAAAATATCTGTCTTCAGCAGAAGAGTGTCGCGGCTAGCCCTCACGGCAGCGGCCGCGCGCTCTTTTTTCTCATCAGCAGTAAGCAGGCTTTCAGGGTCAACCGCAGTCGGCCGGCCATTCTTACCCGGAATAATCCGCTTGCCGTTTTCTTGAGCTTTTAGCAGATTTAAATATTCATCATCAGAAAGCTCAACAGCTTTCGTGCAATTTTCCGTGTCGACAAAAAATCCGAAACTTCCATCAACTTTGTGTTTTCCGTAAAACATTTTATTTCCTTTCTGTTAACAAATATTATGAATAATGCAATTTTGGACACCTTAATAGGCGGGATTTGGTTACAAACCAGTAACGGAATAAAGCTTTTAATTCAATTTGGTTATTTTGTGCCGTCATCTACAGCGTCAGAGCAAACAGTTGTTTGGCCGATTGCTTTTCCCAATCACTTGAGCAACGTGCTAACCTTACCTTATGCGCCGAGCGGTCAAAATTTCAACATTAATGTCAAACACGCGACATTATCAAATTGTGTTTTTCGAACTGTTGACGGTAATGGGTATGGCATAAAAATATCTTTTTACTGGTTTGCGGTCGGGTTTTAATACCCTACAGTTAGCCAAAAAAATCCTTTATAATCAGTTCTATAATTATCTGCGCCAAATTTAAATTGAGATAAATTATCAACAAACCAATGTAGAAATTGTTCAGATGAATCAGTGTCAATATTATTGCGTCGCGCAACAACAACAACAAAATTACTTGAATAAGCTACAGGAAGTGTAACAGTTGCGGTTAAATCTCCTTTTGTTATAAGTTGTGAGTAAACACCCCACTGCAAAATAAGGCCTGACGGAAATTTATAGTAGCCAGCGGATAAACCTGTAGAACTATTCATAATATTTGTTATGAGATAAAAAAATAAGCGGTTGACAACCAAACTTAATTGACTATATGATTTTAGCAGGAAGTGTCTTTTTGAAAGGAAGATAAAAAAAATAAATTTGGAAGATGTAAAAAATGCCAAAAAATCGGAAGTAACTTCACAATTGGTTAGGATGATTGGCGATGAATATTTCACTGGTAAGTTTTGCTGATTTTGTAAATGACTAAAGAAATCGAACAGCTCGCGAGAAAAGTGTCGCATAATTACCGCTTGATAATAATTGGCGGTGCTTTTCTTTACAGCTGTTTTCTTTTTTATAACCAACAAATTGTTAATACTTCCGACATCCACGATTTAAAAAGCAGAATTGACAAATGCGAATTAAACCAAGCGAGGATTGAAAGCGAAACGGCGCAGACATTAGCCGACATCAACCGCCAGCTAATCGGAATTTCAACAGATTTACAGTTGATAAAAACAAACCTCATATCCGAGGGTTTGAAGCATGGAGTAAAAAATTGAAAGTGTTAATTTATCGGCCGGATAAAGCGCCAGACCCGCGCGTAAACCCGGCCTTATGCTATATGCCGAACGGTCAAAATTTTCTTGAGTATCAGAGAGATTTGACGGAAGCCTACAATTACAAGGTTGAAATGTTAAAAAGGGAATTAAATAAAATTCCTGAACACAAAATAATCGAATGGGGGTAGTCATGATTTATTTGTTATCAGCAATTTCTGCGTTTTTGTGGAGAGTTCGCGGCGGTTTGTTTGAGCGTGTGCCATTGAAAAAAATATGGTATGCGCTTTTTTTTGGCGTATGCGGCTACATCTATTTTCACGATTTTGAAAAGGCGGCCGTCGGCGCAATCGCCTGTTACGCGAGCTATAAGCTTTATGGCTGGGGGCTTTACATCGGCCGGCTGCTTGAGGGCGGCCAACTTAACCCTAACCTTGTCCAGTATCGTGAATGTGAATTGATTGATGACTTACTTTATCCGCTGCACGTTACGATAAAAGGGAAAAAAATCTATTTGTACAATTACCCGAAATGGTTCGGATTTTGCGGGGTAACGCTGACCGGCCTGATTATTACTTTTTTATGGGGGTTATATTTTGGCAGCTTGTCAATGATGATTGCAGGGCTTGCTATGGGCGTTTGTTATTGGATTGGGGGCTTGCTTGAAAAACTCTATCCCTTGGGAAAAGCCGGTTGGAACTGGGGAGAGTGGATTTTTGGCGGATATTTAGGGGTTTTGCTGGCGTGCATAGTTTAAAAATCGCAATCATCTTTTTATTGATTTTCATTTTGGAAATTTTTATAATATTTGTAGAAATTTCAGAAAGGATATGACATGTATCGGTCAAAAGATGTTGACATTCTTGCACGGACGATTTACGGAGAAGCGCGCGGCGAAAGTGAAATCGGCAAAAGAGCCGTTGCGTCCGTCATTTTGAATAGATATAAATCGGGGAAATGGTTTGCCGGCGACACCATCGCAGAAACCTGCCAGTTCTGCGTGAAAGGCTCAAAATTTCACCAATTCAGCTGTTGGAATGAAAACGACCCCAATTTTGAATTAATCAATAATGTTTCTGAAATTGATAAAGCTTTTTGCGAATGTGTGGATGTTGCCGAAAAATACATCTCTGGAATTTATAAAGATATTGTTTGCGGCGCCTGCCATTATTGCGTTTCTGGAACTAACCCCGCATGGGCAAAGGGCAGAACTCCAGATTTGCAAATTGGCAAGCACTTGTTTTTTTGCGGGGTTGCATGAAATTCAGCAAAAAAAGAACGTGGCAGATAATTTTATTTATCATGGCTATTGCAGGAATTTTAGTCGCAAATGGGCAGTATGACGCAGCTGTCCGCCTTTTTTTGGGTGTTTTAGGATGGCTTTGAAACTTGCAATAGCCGCCTTAATTTCAGGCAATTTGATTTTTTTTAATCTATGGCAATCAGAGAAAGAAAAAAGAATTGCGCAGGAAACGGCATTTTTTACGTCAGAGAAAGAGAAAAAGATAAAAGATGATAAATCTATCGAAACACAAAAGAAAATCGCTGTACGAAGAAAAAAAGAAGCAAAGGAAGAAAAGAGCGGTTGCGATTGTGTCAATCGTGCTATCCCTGCTGATATTCTTGAGTGGCTGCACAGTTGAACAGCCGCGCAGCAAAAATAACTGTATTTATTCAGTGGTTACCTATGGACAAGCGCTTGATTGCTTAAAAGAATTGCATGAAACACAATAAAAAACGCCTACGGAAGAGAAACGTAGACGTTTTTTTTAATGCGGTAGGAGTAAAAACAATTAAATTTTAATTATTTAATTTGTTTTTGTCAATAAAATAATTTTTGATGAAAACTTCAATAATAAGTTCAATCAAATTATTGCGCGTACGATTTTCAAGGTAGGCAATTTTATTAAGCTCTTCCACCGCTTTTTCATCAAGTCTGATACAATATTGTTTTTTCATAGATTACCTCATAACAGTAGAAAGTTTTTCAAAAATTTTCAATCCGGGGATGTCGCGAACACCGTTGCGAATTGCCTGATTGATTGCTTTTGTGTCAACCGAAAGATATTCAGCCGGAACTTTTGTAATGTCGACAATTTCAAAAGTGATATACTTCCGAAACGTTGTCATAGAGTTGCCGACAGATATTTCGTCTGCTGTAGAAATTTCTTCAATAACGGCGTTGACCTTGCTATCGATTGAAGAAATTAACGCCGCTTTTGTTACCTCGTCGTAATCTCCGGCACTTTCTTTTAAAGCTTGCAACTCGTCAAGCT
>OGMF01001444.1_pt1 | contig 22853 bp, 17 predicted proteins | sample 1572921 | NCBI WGS metagenome assembly OGMF01 (sample SAMEA2581919, study PRJEB24529) | metagenome | biome: Human gut stool | place: China | collected 2011 | reverse complement strand
AGATGGCAGCGGACTGCTTCTGGGTGAAGTCCACCAGACCGGTAGCGGCCAGCAGACGGGCGCCCATGTAAGTACCAAAGATACCGAACTGTGCGGCAGCGCCCAGCAGCAGGCTCTTGGGGTTGGAGATCAGGGGTGCAAAGTCGGTCATGGTGCCGATGCCGAGGAAGATCAGCGGCGGGTAGATGCCCAGCTTGACGCCCATGTAGAGCATATCGGCCAGACCGCCGTTGTTCAGGATCTCGACCCACATCGGGTGCTCGAGGCCGTCACCGACGAAGTACTGCATATGGATGACGCCGCTGCCGGGGAGGTTGGCCAGGATCATGCCGAAAGCCATGGGCAGCAGGATCAGAGGCTCGAACTCTTTGACGATAGCGAGGTAGAGCAGGAAGCAGCCCACGCAGATCATCACTGCGTACAGCCAGCCGCCCGGCTCACCGAACTTGGCAAAACCGGAACTCTGGAAAATACCGACCAGAGTCTCAATAAACTGAGTCATGTTTTTCCTCCTGTGTTAAAAGGGTGCGGTGGTGTCGTTGACGCCAGCCTTGCCCCAGCCATTCTTGCCGCGGCGGACTGCCTTCAGCACATACTTGCCGTTGCCCATAGAGTAGATGGCTGCCATGATGGCTGCCACAACGTCGCCGGGGATGCCGGCCTCGACCTGCGGGGCAGCAGCCTTTGCAGGAGCGGGCGCAGCGGCCTGTTTCACAGGAGCAGCCGGTTTTGCAGCAGAAGCAGCCTTGGCAGCTGCCTTCTTGCCGTTCATGGCGTCAAAGATCTTGCCCTCCAGCGTGATGATGGCCATCAGCAGGACGAGGATCAGAAACACCAGCACAATACCGGTTATGGTAACGATCACATCATAACCTAAATCCATGGTCTTCCTCCTATTTACTTTTTTCTTTGCCGCCCGGGGGGCGGGCGGCAAAAAGCGATTTGAAGATATTATACAATATTTTCCGGGTCGATTCAACAACTATGAACAAAAATCATATTGTTTTTCACGGTTCTGTGAACAGCACTTCTCTCTCAGCGGCGGCCCATGCGGGGGGTGGCGTCCATGAAGCCGGTCTCCAGCTTGTCGCCCAGACGCAGGCTCATGGCCGTACCCAGCGCGACACAGTTGACGGGGTCAGGCGAGACGGTCACTTCCACCTTCAGCTCCTGGCTCAGGTACTCAGGCAGACCGTGGAGCTGTGCGCCGCCGCCGGTGAGGACGACGCCGTTGCGGTAGATGTCGCCGGCCAGCTCCGGAGGAGTCTTCTCCAGCACCTGATGAGCGGCGGTGCCGATCTGCTCGCTCAGGCGCATGACCGGCTCGTAGAGGTCGGCGGTGGAGACATTGACGCGCACGGGCAGGCCGGTGAGCAGGCTGCGGCCCTTGATCTCCATGGTCTCGTTGAAATCCGCCTTCTGGGGGCAGCAGGCCACGTTCTTTTTCAGGTTCTCAGCGGTGCGCTGGCCGATGGCGATGCTGAACTTGTTGCGCACGAACTTCAGGATCTCTTCGTCGTAGTGGTTGCCGGCCACGCGGACGCTGGTGGCCTTGACCTTGCCGCCGAGGCTCAGCACGGCGATGTCGGTGGTGCCGCCGCCGATGTCGATGATCATCCGGCCGTCCGGCACGGTGATGTCGATGCCGGAGCCGAGAGCTGCGGCGATAGGCTCATCAATGAGGTAGACCTGACGCGCACCGGCGGCCATAACGGCCTCCACCACAGCGTCGCTCTCGATGCCGGTGATGGCGGCAGGCACGCAGACGGCCACACGGGGCTTGACCATGTGGGAGCTGTAGACCTGATTGACGAAGCGGCAGATGAGCTCCCGGGTCATGGTGTGGTCGCTGATGACGCCATCCTTCAGCGGGAAGATGGCAGAGATGTAGTTGGGCGTGCGGCCCACCATTGCAAGGGCCTTGTCGCCGGCCTCAAGCACGCAGTTCTTGCGGGTATCCACCGCCACCACGCTGGGCTGGTTGAGCACGACGCCCTGCCCCTCCTGCGCGATGATGATGGTCGTCGTACCAAGATCGATACCGATGTCATTCTGTGCCATAATCGTGATATTTCCTTTCTCTGCTGCCCATTCTCTATTTCCATCGCCCATCTCCGGGCGCGGGTCATCAAAACACATTATAGTATAACACAGGTGTATCCAAAAAGAAACCCTTAAAGGTTCTCCTGCTCCGGGGGCAGAGCCTGAGCCAGCAGGGCGGCCAGGCCGCTGTAGCGCAGGTTCTGGCGGATGTTGGACATCATCCGGTTCACCACGTCCCGCCGGCCCACCACGATGCAGAGCTTCCGCCCGCGGGTGACGCCGGTGTAGAAGAGGTTGCGGTAGCACAGGCGGGGCGGCACCTGCGCCGCCGGGAGGATGACCGCCGGGAACTCGCTGCCCTGGCTTTTGTGTACTGTGATGGCATACGCAATTTCCAGCTCGTTGAGGTTCTCCGCCGGGTAGACCAGCCGCCGGTCGTCCATCCGCACCACCATGGAGCGGCTGCGCACGTCGATGGACTCCACGATGCCGATGTCGCCGTTGTAGGCGCCCACACCCTGTTCCCCGCCGATGCGCTGCCACGTTATCTCGTAGTTATTGCGCACCTGCATCACTTTGTCCCCCACCCGGAAGACCCGGGCCGCGCTCTGCAGCTCCGGCTTGCCCTTCCTGGGCGGGTTGAGCATGGCCTGTAACTCCGCGTTGAGGGCCTGGGTGCCGGTGGGGCCGAGCTTCGTGGGGCAGAGCACCTGAATATCCTTCACCGGGTCGAACTGGTAGCTGCGGGGCAGACGGGTGGTCACAAGGTCGCAGACCAGCTTCTGGGCTGCGTCGCCGTCGGCTTCGAGGAAGAAGAAATCGTCCGTCTTTCCTCCCTTTTTCAGCGGTTCGCCTGAGATGATGTGGTGGGCATTCTCCACGATGAGGCTCTGAGCGGCCTGCCGGAATATCTCGTTGAGGCAGACCGTCGGCACCAGCCCGGAACGGATGATCTCGCCGAGGATATTGCCCGGGCCGACGCTGGGCAGCTGGTCGGCGTCGCCTACCATAATAATACGGCAGCTGTACCGCAGTGCCGCAATGAGGGCCTGGAACAGCTTGACATCCACCATACTCATCTCGTCGAGGATAACGACGTCGCACTTGAGCAGGTTCTTGTCGTTGTGGATGAAGCTGACCACGCCGCCGGTGTAGTCCACTTCCAGCAGGCGGTGGATGGTGGAGGCTTTCCGGCCCGTCAGCTCGCTCAGACGCTTGGCGGCGCGGCCTGTGGGAGCACAGAGGGCTACCCGTTCGGCCTCGTTCTCGAGCAACTGCAGGATGGCGTTGACCGTGGTGGTCTTGCCGGTGCCGGGGCCGCCGGTGAGGACAAGGCAGTTCTCGGTCATGGCCTTACGGATGGCTTCCTTTTGGAGCGGCGCGTAAGCAAAGCCCTGCGCCAGTTCCAGAATCTGGATGTTCTTGTCGAGGCCGTGGGCCGTCTGCTTCCCGCGCCTGGTCAGCATTGCCAGACGGTCGGCGATGTCCTGCTCTGCGGCCAGCAGATCCGGCAGATAAATATACGGTGTGCCGTCGAACATCCGCACCGCCAGTTTCCCGGTCTGGATGCAGCTGTCCAGCGTCGCCGCCAGCTTTTCGGGGGGCTGGTGGATGAAGTTCGACGCCGTTTCCAGCAGCTGCGCCCGGGGCAGACAGGTGTGGCCATTGCCTGCGTTGTGGCGCAGGGTGCGCAGGAGGGCGGCTTCCAGCCGCTGGGCGCAGTCCCCTGCCATCTGGTAATACTGGGCGATGCTGTCGGCATGGCGGAAGTCCAGCTGCAGCGGCTCCCCGCACAGCAGGTAGGGGTTCTGCTGGATGGCCTGCATGGCCCCCGGCCCGAAGGTGCGGAAGACTTCCATCGCCCGGCGGGGGCTGATCTCGAACTGAGCCAGATAGGCGATGAGCTCCCGCATTCCGAACATCCGCTTGAACTCCTGCTGGATGCGGTCGGCCTTGTCCGCCGAGATGCCCGGGATGAGGGTGAGCTGGGCGGGGTCGTTGGCGATAACTTCCAGCGCCGCCGCGCCGAATTTGTCAATGATCTTATCCGCCGTCCGAGCCCCGATGTAGGGCAGCGACCGGCTGGCGAGGAAGGCGTAGACGGCCTCGAGGTCTTTGGGCATATCCGTCTCGCACTCCTGTGCGTGGAACTGTCGGCCATAGGTGGCGTGGTTCTCGTACCTGCCCCGGCAGACGACGCTCTCACCGGCGTGGAGCTCTCCCACCACGCCGCACACAACGGTGACGACACCGCCGCCCGACACCTCGAACACAGTGTAGCCGTTGTCCTCGTTCAGGTAGATGATGTCCTCTACCGTGCCTTCCAGCCGTTCCAGCTCCTGCTCCATCGTCCCGCCTCCTCGTTTTGACACAACTATATATAGTATAGCGGTTTTGGGGGGATTTGTAAATACAACAAAAGCTCCCCCAAAGGGGAGCTGTAGGCGAGGTTTAATCCCCCACCCCATATGCATTTTCTTTCATCAGCCGATTGCGCACTGCAAAGTACGCCGGGATGAGGAAGAAGCAGGCGAAGAACCATGCCACAGGGTTGGCGATGCAGGCCGCAAAGTAGCCCCAGAGCGGCACGAACCAGAAGCCCACCATGGCACGGGCGACCATCTCGGCCACGCCCGCGAACATGGCAAGGCCGGAATAGCCCAGACCCTGGATGGTGTAGCGGTAGATGATGAGGACGGCCAGCGGGATGTAGAACACGCTGTTCCAGAAGATGAAGCTGCGGGCATTCGCCATGATCTCCACCTCGCTGCTCTCGAGGAAGAGGCTGATGAGCGGCACATCCAGCACACGCAGGATGAGGAAGGATGCCACACTGTAGACGCAGCCAATTCCCAGCGCAGTATTGACGCCCCGGTCCACACGCTTGAGGTCGTGAGCGCCCATGTTCTGGCTGGCGTAGGTGGTCATGGCGGTGCCGATGCTCTCCAGCGGCACCGAGAGGAACTGGGCGGCCTTGCTGCCTGCGGTCTGCGCGGCCACGATGCTGCTGCCCAGACCGTTCACCGCGCCCTGCAGCACGACACTGCCGATGGCGGTGATGCTGCACTGCAGGCCCATAGGGATGCCCATGTTGCAGAGCTTGAGGCAGTGGCTGGCGCTCAGACGGCCCTCTTCCCTGCTCCATTTCAGCTCCGGGTAGTGGCGGCCGATGTAGATGAGACTGCCGATGCCCGCCACCGCCTGACTGAACACGGTGGCGAAGGCCGCACCGAACGCCCCCATCCGGAAGATGAGGATACAGAGCAGGTCGAGGCCGATGTTCAGCACGCTGGCCACCAGCAGGAAATAGAGCGGCCGCTTGCTGTCGCCCAGCGCGCGCATGAGGGCGCTGGTGACGTTGTACAGCAGGGTGAAGGGGATGCCCCAGAAGATGGTGCGGATGTAGATGTCCGCGATGTCGATGATGTTGTCGGGGGTGTTGGTCCAGACCAGCACCGCCCGGGTCAGGGCCACCGTCACCACCGTGAGCACGACGGCAAAAAAGAGGCTCAGCCAGACGGTATTGGCGGTGTAGCGCCGCATCTCTCTGTAGTCCTTCGCGCCGAAGGTCCACGAGATGGGGATGGAGAAGCCGCAGGCGATGCCGTTGACGAAGCCCAGCACCAGATAGTTCAGGCCGCCCACGCTGCCCACCGCCGCCAGCGCATCCACGCCCACGAAACGGCCCACGATGATGGTATCGGCCAGATTGTAGAACTGCTGGAACAGACTGCCCAGCATCAGCGGCACCGCAAAAGCAAGGATGAGCTTGAGCGGGCTGCCCTGTGTCATGTCTTTTGTCATACAAAAGCCCCTCCCCGGGCGGTCACTTAACATTTCTTTGCCGGATCTTTACCGACAAAAACGCCCTGCCGGACGAGGGGCAGGACGTTTTGCGTTTCATGAGTGGTATTATACTCAGCTCATCGTGATTTTGCAAGGGGTTTTTCTCAGATTTCTTCGTACAACATTGCTATTTTCTATCGGTGGTTTTTGGTGATTGTGCGCAGGGGCGGCAGGGCTGCTCCTGCGCAGGGCCCTCCTGCTGCACTCCCTCTCAGCCCACGCTCTCAACCTTCATAATCGAAATCCCATGCAGAGTCATAATATGCGGAGTCATAAAAGGGATCCCACCCCACAAATTATCGTCGCTGCTCCCTATCCATTTTCTTGTCTCCCAATCTCCTCTCAAATCCGGCGGCTGACTGTCCCTTATCCATTTTCTTGTCTCCCAATTTCCTTCCCAATCCGGCGGTCGACTGTCATCCTTGCCCGGCTTCCACACCCAGTCACCCTGACTGTCCGTTACCCATCCGCCTGTTTCCGGCTGCTGGGCGCTTGCTTCCGGCTGCTGGACCGTGGTAAGGCTGTCCGGCGAGAGAGTCGGGAGGCCGCTGAGGTCACCGACGGAGGGGGCCGGGTCGTCCTTCTTGCTGTCCTGCTTCCCGCCCGCGAGCTTCACGATGTTACCGGTAAATGTCTTCCACACCGTCTGGTCGGAGGCGGGCTGCTTCGGCTGCGGGGCCGTGGTAAGGCTGTCCGGCGAGAGAGTCGTCAGCCCGCTGAGGTCACCGACGGCACCCGTTCCCGGCTGAGTCAGCCCGGGCTGTCCGCTCAGGGAGCCGCCTTCCAGACCGGAGATGACAACTCCCCACCATTGCTCTTTCTCCTGCCTGCGGCGGGCGATGGCCTCCTCCACCCGGGCAGTCTCCTGTGCTTTCTCTTCCTCATCGCCAACGTGGTACACGAGGACCAGTTCCTTGCCGTTTTCGCGCAAGACATTCTCATACAAGAACTTTTCTCTCTCTCGCGAGAACATTTCTCTATCATATCCTGTCTGCCCGACAACATGGAATCTATAAATTCCTTCATGGTACAGCCCGAATTCGAACGCACCCTTCGCGCCGACCAGATCTTTGATCCGGGCCAGCGGAATGACGGCCTCCATCTCCTGCCCTTCCCCATCAAGGAATCGGACGCGGAGTTCATCGACCTCCTTTGCAAGCTCCCGCAGCGAGTCGCCTGTCATCCAAAAGAGCGAACCGTGGGCATCGAAGCGCAGGACCTTGTTGACCGGGTCATACTCTGCCGTGGTCACATCTGCAAGCTCCTGTGTGCCATCCGGATGGGGTGATCACGCCCATGGCCTCGTACATCTGCTTCACACGGTCCGGCACCTCGCCGGCCTGCACGCTTGGAGCGTCGTCCTCGTCGTCGTCCTCGTCGTTCTCGGTATCATCGGGCTGTTCCGGCTTGTCCGGCTGCTCCGGCTTGTCCGGCTGCTCTGGCTTGTCCGGCTGCTCCGGCTTGTCTGGCTGTTCCGGCTTGTCCGGCTGCTCCGGTTGGGAGGGCGTCCGCCGGTCGTAGCTGTAGTCCTCCATCTTCTTCCCGTCGGGGTCGTAGCGGGTCAGACTGCCGCCCGTCACCTTGTGGTCGTCGTCAGAGAGGGCGTCATTGGGGATCTCGCCGACTATGCCGCCGCCGATGGCCGCAGTTTCGCCGCCGGTGCTTGCGCCTGCCTTGGCCTCCACCTCGGCGTCGCCGGAGATGATGATGTGATTGGGATTGCTGGGCGGCGCATCCGGGTCTATCTCAGACCACGCACCCGCGCCGTCGCCAATGCCTGCCGCGCCGGGGCGGGGGTCGCCGCTGTAGCTGCCGCCCGTGGCCGACACCTTGCCGCCGGAAATCTCGATGTCGCGGCCCGGGCCGTACACACCGCCGCCGATACCGGCAGCACCCTCACCGCCCACGGCCTCTATCGTGCCGCCGGTGATCTCGATGTTTCCGGCACCGCTTTCGTAGCCGCCGCCGACGCCTGCGCCGCCTTCGCCGCCCTCAGCGGTGAGGGAGCCTTTGGTGTCGTTGTCGTCCTTGATGGTCAGCTTGCCGGAGGACTCATTGCCATTCTTCTCAAGACCCGCATTGCAGCTGCCGCTCTTCAGCTCGTTGGCGCCGTCCAGCTCGATGGCGGCATCGTGGTCACCCTGCACGGTGACGGCGGCTTTGCCCGCATCGACTGGGCTGTCACCGCTGACGTCCCCCTCCTTCTTGCCGCTGACGTCGATCTTCAGGTCGTCGAAGGTGACGTCCACGTTGCCCTCGGAGGTGTCGATGGTGACGGTGTTCTTATCCGACTCGCCGGTGATGACGGTCTCCCCCTCATCCTTCTCGAAATCCTTTTCACCCTGCTTGACATTGTTATAGTTTCCGCTTTCATCGCTCGCACCTTTGACCGTAATGTCGCCGTCGGCGATGTCCCATGTTTTCGCATAGGCCGGGATGCCGGAGCTCACCACGATGCCCGCGATGACGGCGGCGGCTACGCCCCGCCGGAGTGCGCTCTTCAGTCTCATAGTACATCTCCTTTCGTTCTGTGTATCATGCAATGCCGTCGCTGCGGCTCAGGCTCTCCTTTGAGATGCTTATTTCTTTGGGCTGCCCCAAGTCCTCCGGTATCCAGAGCTTTATCTCACCCTGGGTATCCGGCAGGTCGTCCCAGTCGTCACCAAGGTCGGTATAGCTCCGCAGGTCACTCTCCAACAGATTGGTATACTTTGTGCCATCCGGGACGGTGGTTTCCAGCAGGAAAAGCCGTGGCTTATCCTCCTCGGGAGCGATGGCCTCAAATCGGGAAGCCAGCTGTTTCAGGGACTCGTCAAGCCCGATTCTCGGCGTTTCCGTTCTCGCAGGCTCGAGCCACCAATCCAAACTCGGGAGGTCGTCCCTTTTTTTCGCAAATTGGAAGCCCATCTCCCGCTCTTGTTTCAGTAATTCGTCGAGTTCACGTCTGAGTTCTTCACTCGTTTTTTGCTCTACCGTTTCCTCTCTCTCAGGCTCGAGCCACCAATCCAAACTCGGGCGGTCGTCCCTTTTTTTCGCGAGTTCGTGGGTCAATATCAGCCACTCCTGCGGCTCTGGCGTCTGCACCGGCACCCACTCCAGATAGCGCTCTGACAGGTCGTCCCGCGTTTCGCCGTCCAGCCGGAGGCTGATGTCCTCCCTGTTCTGCTTCAGCTCCACGTCAGCGTCCTCGCCCGCCGCGTCGGCCATCTTGTCCACGCTATAGTGGGTCATGGTGTCCTCATAGCGGAAGAAGATGTCCTCCACGCCGTCCTCCCGGAGACTGGAGATGTCGGTGGTGACGGTGGAGCGGGGAGCGGCGCTCTCAATAAGCACCACACCCCCCGGGGTGAGGACCTCTCCGGCGTCGCCGGCCTTTACGCTGCCGGGCATGGGGTCGGTGCTCTCAATAATGGCCAAAGCAGAATCCCACCGCTGGATGGTGACCCGGCTGGAAAAGAAGCCGCCCACCACCATGCCGCCGGGCAGGGGTTCGGGGGCGTTCTCCTGCACCGGGGGCGGGACGTCATCATCATCGTCGTCCTCGTCGTCGTCCGGCTGGGGCTTGGGGGTGGAGGTGTAGTCGTAGCCCATCCCCTCCATCACGGTGCCGTCCGCGTTCAGACGGGTCAGCCGTCCTCCCGTCACCTTATGTTCATCGTCAGAAAGGTTCTCCGTGGGTACTTCGCCGTAGCTGCCGCCGATGGCCGGGGCCTTGGCGTCCGTCATCTGGCTTCCCGCCTTGGCCGTCACCTCGGCGTCGCCGCAGATGTAGAGGTCTCCCGGGTTCGGGTCGTCGGTGTCGTCCGACGCGCGGCCTGCTCCGTCGCCGATGCCTGCCGCGTTGCTCCCGCCCTCAGCCTCGATGGTGCCGCCCCGGATGGTGATGTTGCTGCCGGTGCTCTCGATGCCGCCGCCGATGCCTGCGCCGCCGAAGCCGCCCTCGGCGGTGAGGGAGCCGTCCTTGCCCTTGTCGTCCTTGATGGTCAGAGTGCCTTTCGACTCGTGTTCGTTCTTCTCAAGACCCGCATTATAGCCGCCGCTCTTCAGCTCGTTGTCGCCGTCCAGCTCGATGGTCGCATCGTGGTCGCCCTGCACGGTGACGGCGGCTTTGCCCGCATCGACTGGGCCGTCATCGCTGCCATCCCCCTCCTTCTTGCCGCTGACGTCGATCTTCAGGTCGTCGAAGGCGACGTCCACGTCGCCCTTGGAGGTGTCGATGGTGACGATGTTCTTATCCGACTCGCCGGTGATGACGGTGTTGGTGTCGTCCTTGTCGATGGTCTCGCCCTGTGTGACCTTGTTCGTTCCTTCGGTGTCGCCCGCTTTCACGGTGATGTCGCCGTTGGCGATGTCCCACCGGGCCGCATAGGCCGGGATGCCGGAACTCACCACGATGCCCGCGATGACGGCGGCGGCCACGCCCCGCCGGAGTGCGCTCTTCAGTCTCATAGTCCGTCCTCCTTTGGTCTGTTCGTCTTTTGAAGAATCAGCCTTTTTCGATACAAGCTTACCAAAAAATCCGGAGAATGTAAATAAAAACTGCGCGAATCGTGGTGTTTTCGGCGTGAGTGGCGCAAAAAAGCCCTCCCGAGCGGGGAGGGCCATAGCCTGTCTTATTCAGAGTAGTGCGCCAAAAACTGCTTGGTGCGCTCCTCCTGGGGGTGGTCGATGAGCTGGCGGGCCGGGCCTTCCTCCACCACGACGCCGCCGTCCATGAATAGGATGCGGTCGGCCACGTCCCGGGCGAAGTGCATCTCATGGGTGACGATGATCATGGTGGTCTTTCGGTCGGCGAGGTCCCGCAGAACACGGAGGACTTCGCCGGTCAGCTCCGGGTCAAGGGCGCTGGTGGGCTCATCGAAGCAGAGGATGTCCGGGTGGAGCGCCAGTGCGCGGGCGATGGCCACCCGCTGCTGCTGACCGCCGGAGAGCTGGTGGGGGTAGTGGCCTGCCCGCTCCGACAGGCCCATCTGGGCCAGCAGGTCACGGGCCTGTGCTTCCAGCTGGGCGTGGATGGCCTTTTTGTTGGCCTTGTAGTCGGGCTGCTCCTTCGCCAGAAGCTCCCCCGCCAGCATCACGTTTTCCAGCGCGGTGTACTGGGGGAAGAGGTTGAAGTTCTGGAACACGAGGCCGAAGTGGAGGCGCTTTTTCCGCACCTCGCTCTCCCGCTGGGTGGCAGGGTCGGCGGCGTCCCACATGGTCTCGCCGTTCACCCTGATGACGCCGGTGTCGGGACGCTCAAGGAAATTCAGGCAGCGCAGCAGCGTCGTCTTGCCCGAGCCGGACGAGCCGATGATCGCCAGCGCCTCGCCCTGTTCCAGTGTGAGCGAGATGTCCTTGAGAACTTTCGTCTCGCCGAAATTCTTCCCGATGCCGGAGGCTTCGAGTAATGCCATAATTCAGTATCCTCCTTAGCAGCGGAAATAGTCCATCTTTTTCTCGGCCCAGTCCAGCAGCAGGGTGAGTGCGCCGACAAAGACGAGGAAGAAAATCGCGGTGGAGAACAGCGGCCAGATAAGGCCCTTGGCGCTGTACTCCTTCGCCATCATGATGATTTCCTTGTTGGCGATGACATTCGCCAGCGAGGTATCCTTCACCAGCGTGATGACCTCGTTGCCCATCGGGGGCAGGATGCGCTTGACGACCTGCAGGAGCGTGACCTTGAAAAAGATCTGGCTCTTGGTCATGCCAAGCACCTGACCGGCCTCGGTCTGGCCTTTCGGCACAGCCTCGATGCCGCCGCGGTAGATCTCAGAAAAGTAGCAGGCGTAGTTGATGGCAAAAGCCACCACCGCCGCCACCAGACGGCCCGAAGAGCCGGAGGGCCAGGGGTTGGTCATGCCCAGCAGGCCGGGGCCAAGGTAGATGACGATGATCTGGAGCATCAGCGGCGTACCGCGGATGACCCACACGAAGGTCTTGACGACGCCCCGCAGCGGTGCGCACCGGCTCATGGAGCCAAAGGCCACCACAAGGCCCAGCGGCAGCGAAAACAGCAAGGTCAGAAAGAACAGCTCACAGTTGAGCGCGAATGCGCCGGTCAGACGCTCCAAAATCACAGTCACAGAATCACTACACCTATCCGTTTATAATGTAAGTTACTCAGCCAGAGTCAGGCCGTACTTGTCGGCCAGAGTCTGCATGGTGCCGTCAGCCTTCAGCTCGTCGAAAGCATTGTCCACAGCCTCGGCCACGTCGCTGTCCTTGCGGAAGGCCACGCCGTACTCCTCGACGTTCAGCTCATCCACCATCTTGAGGTTTGCGTAGTCGGTACCCTCGCCGATCATGGCAGAAGCCAGAGTCAGGTCGAGGATGGCGGCGTCAGCAGTGCCAGCGGCGACTTCCATCAGGCAGTCGGTCTGAACAGCCTTGGAGATGAAATCAGCCTGAGACAGGTCGGCGTTCTCGGTGATGGTGGTCTCACCGGCAGAGCCGGCCTCGGCTACCACGGTCTTGCCGATGAGGTCGGCGGTGGAGGTGTAGTCGGTGCCGTCCTTCACCACGACGACCTGGGCGTTCTTGACGTAGGGCTTGGTGCAGGCCATGTTCTCCTCGCGGTCATCGGTCAGGGTCAGGCCGTTCCAGATGCAGTCGATGCTCTTTGCAGCCAGCTCGGTCTCCTTGGTGTCCCAGTTGATCTCCACGAACTCCGGCTCGACACCCAGCTTCTCACAGACAGCGGTGGCCAGCTCGGTATCGAAACCGGTGAAGTTGCCGTCGGCGTCGGTGTAGTTCATCGGCTCATACACGGTGTAGCCGATGACCATCTTGCCATTGGACTGGATGTAAGCCAGGTCGCTGTCAGCGGCCACGGAGCTTGCCGGGGCGGCAGAGGCGGCGGCAGAAGAAGCAGCCGTAGAAGTGGATGCAGAACCGCCGCAGGCGGCAAGGCTCAGTGCCATCGCACCGGCCAGAAAAGCAGATACCAGACGTTTCATGTTGTATTTTCCTCCCTCAGTTTCAGCAGAAGCAGCGCTTCGTTTTACTGCTTTACCATGCTAAATTGTTAAACTGTGACTATAGAATAGCGCGTTTTGCCCCGTTTTGCAAGAGGAAAACCGATTTTTTCGCGTTTTGCCCGCAGACCGCCCCTTTCCGATAGGGTTTTCGGTGTATTTGTACAAAGGACAAAAAGAAAACCGCCACCTCACGGTGACGGTCAGACTTTCCGTTCAATTTATAATGACGCATTCTCAAACGCATCCCCTGCGGCCTTTTGCAGGGCGTCGATGGAGATGGTGCAGAGGGCCGCGAGGTCGGCGTCCGAGCCGTCGGCAGGGATGTCCGCCACCTCTTTCTCAGTCTTGCCCTTGAGGTAGCTGCAATAGCCCTCGCTGTGCTCGTACCACTCCTTGCCGAGGCTGGATGCGTTCCGCATCCCGTAGCTGTCGCCCAGCTCAAGCTTGGAGCGGACGGTGTCCGGGGCGGTGACGCCGCCGTCTGCCGCGATGGTCAGCGCAGGCTCTGCCATGTCGCCGATGGCGCTGGTCACACGGCCATCGGCATCCAGAGTCAGGGCCACGACGGTAAGGTCAACTTCTGCGTTCACATCCTTGTCGTCGGTGGCGGTGATGTCCGAAGAGGCATTCTCCGCCTCCACGCCGAGGCTCACCCGGTCGCCCTTCGCCGCGCCGAGGGCGGACGCATTCGTGCAGGCTTTCGCCACGGCGTCGCGGTACTTATCCACCCGGATGGTGCAGCCGGACAGCAGGTCGGCGTCCACAGCCTTGCCGTCCTTATCCGTTTCCAGCATGGATGCCTGCTCGGGCGTCATGCCGGTGAGGTAGTCGGCGAAGTCATCGGCCTGCTCGGCCCACCCCTTTTTCAGCGAAGATGCCGCTGCCAGCGGGTAGTCGTCCCCTTTCTGGCGCTTGGTGCGGTAGTCGGTGGGCATGGTGACGACGCCTTTGCCGTCGGCGGTAACTTCCACTTCCAGCTCATCCAGCATCACGTCGGCCAGCTTGCCGTCTCCGTCCAGCAGGACGGCGGCAGCGATGGTATGGATGGTGCCGGTACGGGCCTCATCGGAAGCCTCGGTCAGGATGCCGAGGCCGGTCTTCCAGCCGCCGGTCTGGGTGGTGCTGGCGCTGCCGGACGAGCCGGACATGGCGTTCGAACTGCTCATGCTGCCGGAATTGCTGTTGCCTTTGCGGCAACCGGACAGCAGCAGTGCCGCCGCCACGGCACAGCTCAGAAGAGCTTTTTGTCTCTGTGTCATAAGCGTTACGCTCCCTTTCATCTCTTTGGGAATAGTATAGCCCGACACAGAGCCAATCATGCACGTTTGCTCTGAGACCGACGTGTTATCTGGCAAAGTTCCAAAATACCAGCGTGTTATCGTCACAAATCAAACTTTGCCACGTTGGCAAACTTAAGGCTTGCTGGCAAAGTAGGTAGTTTGCCAATCAGGGGAACTTCGCCAAGTTGGCGAACATCCAATATTAAACTATATATCGTTTATTTTATAGAACTTTGCCACTTATTCCACCGCAGTATCGCTCACATCAGCGGGCTCAGCAGGCGGAGCACACTGTCCAGCAGCGTCCCGGCCAGCGAGGTGCGGCAGTCGGCCAGCTGCACTTCCCGGCACTCTGGCAGGGTGCGAAGCACATCGTCCCGCAGAGCAATGACCTGACTGTTATAGAGCAGCAGCGCCCCGCACTCAAAGTGGAGGAAGAGGCTGCGGTAATCCATGTTGATGCTGCCCACCACGGCGGCGCGGTCATCGCTGACGTAGCACTTGGCGTGGAGGAAGCCGGGCGTGAACTCGTAGATGCGCACCCCCGCCCGGAGCAGCGGCACATAATAGGAGCGGGTCAGCCGGAAGATGAGCTTCTTGTCCGGGATGCCCGGCAGCACCAGCCGGACGTCCACGCCCCGCTTTGCCGCCGCCTTGAGGGCTTCCAGCATGGTCTCGCCCACCGCGAAGTAGGGCGTATAGATATAGACATACCGCTGGGCCTGATTGATGATATTCAGGTAGACCGTCTCGGCCAGAGCCTCTTCGTCCAGCGGGCTGTCCCCGTAGGGCTGTATCACTCCGTCCGACTGGGCAGACAGGGACTCAGCCTGAGGCATAAAGGGCGCATAATCCTCCTCGCTGGGGCGGAAGGCGTTCCAGTGGTCGAGGAACATCACCGTGAAGTTCCAGACCGCCGCGCCCTCGGTGCGGAGAGCTGCGTCCTTCCAGTAGCCGAATCTCTCTTCTTCATTGATATACTCGTCGGCCAGATTGATGCCGCCCGTATAGGCTGTATTTCCGTCCACGACCACGATCTTCCGGTGGTCGCGGTGATTCATGACCAGCGACACCAGCGGCACCACCGGGTTGAACGGGATGCAGCGGATATGCGCCCGCTCCATCTTTACCACGAAATCCGAAGGCAGACCCAGCAGACTGCCGAAATCGTCGTAGATGAGCCGGACGTCCACCCCCTGCGCCGCCTTGCGGACAAGGATGTCCTCTACCCCCTTCCACATCTTGCCGGTGCGGACGATGAAGAACTCGAGGAAGATGAACCGCTCTGCCTTTTCGAGGTCGGCCAGCAGGTCAGGGTACATGGCCTCACCGCAGGGGTAATATTTTGCGGTGGAGTTTTTCCATGCGGGGTATGGCCCGTACTCCGAAACATACCGGCTCAGTCCCCTGCTGGCGGGGTCGAGGGCGTCGGTCTGGCCCGGCTGCTGGGCGAGGTCGGCGGTGTGCTGGCGCTCCACCGCCTGCATCCGCTGGCGCATCCGCTTGGCAGGGGCCTTGTTGCCGAATGCCAGATAGAGCGCACCGCCCAGCAGTGGCATCATGCCGATGAGGACGAGCCAGATGATCTTATAGTCGCTGTTCTCGTCCTTCCGCACGAGGTAGAGGGTGATGAAGAGGCTGAGGACGTTCAGCCCCGCATTCACCCACACCTTTCCGGCGGTGAGGGAGAAGAAGGCCCAGAGCAGCCAGCCGATCTGCAGCAAAACAAGGGCCACTGTAACCGTGGCCCTGTTGATGACACGATTGAAGAACCGTACGACCGGCAGCCGAAAGAACATCTGCGCCTCCCCCGCTGCCTTTCGGCAGCATTTTTATGGGAATAGTATAGCGCAGAGATGCGGAGATTTCAAGCTCAGGCGTCCGCGTCCTCGAAGCCCACCATGAGGCCGCCCAGCTCGGCGTAGTAGCTGCACAGGCCGCCGCATTCGGTCACCCGCACCTGTGCGCCCTCGAAGACAGCCCGCACCATGTGCATCAGGCGCTCGGCGGCGGCGGGGTTGCCGCAGTGGGCAATGATGACCTTGCCGTTCGTGTAGCCGTGGCCTTTGAGCTCCAGCACGATGCGCTCGAGAGCGCCGTGCTCGCCGCGGGTCTTGCAGAGGACGTCCAGTTCGCCCGCATCGCTGGCCTTGCCGATGACCCGGATGTTGAGCATCCGCGCCACAGCAGCCACAGCGGGCTTCACCCGGCCATTCCGGGCCAGATTCGCCAGCGATTCCAGCGAGAACAGCAGATGAGTGTGGTGACGGTAGCGCAGCATCTCTTCGCACACCTCGTCAAAATCCTTACCCTCTTCAATGAGCGCACGGATGTGCTCTGCCAGCAGCACCAGTTCCGGGCCGGCAGACAGGCTGTCCAGCACAAAGACCTGAGCACCCGGGTGCTCTGCCTGATACTCTTCTGCGGCCAGCTGGGCGGCGTTGCAGCTGCCCGACAGGGTGCCGGTGATGGTGATGGCATAAATTTCATCTGCGCCCTCATAAGCCTCCAGCCAGTCGCCGATGTTGGGGCAGGAGGTGCTGGTCTTGCCCTTATAGGTGCGCAGGGTAGTCGCCATTTCCACGGCGTCCAGCGTGCCGTCGTCGAGGTATTCCCTCTCGTCGGTCACGATCTTCAGAGGCACAGCAGCAAAATCAATGCCGTCCAGCGCATACAGGCTGGCAGAAGAGTCCACAACGATTCGTTTCATCTCATCTATCTCCATTCCGGCGGGTGTCCGCCGCATTTTTTACGTTCGGTGAGTCCACTATATCAGTTTTTCAAAAACCTGTCAAGCGATTTGTAAAATTGTTAACGTCGTTTTCATAAACGGTTGACCCCGACTCAAAAATGCGCTATACTACCACCATGAATCAGGAAATGAAACGCCGTGTCACGGCCTGCGCCGCCGGGTTTTCCCTGCCGCGCTACCGGGAGCTGCCCTCCGTGGGGCTGTATCTCGACCAGACCGTGCAGCTCGTCAACAGCTGCTTCCGGGGCTTCCCCGGGGTGGAGCTCACCCCCTCCATGGTGAGCAACTACGTCAAGAAAGGAGTCATCTCCCACCCCGTCAAAAAGAAGTATTCCCGCGAACAGCTGGCTTCTCTCATCTATATCGTATTGTCTAAAAATGTCCTCTCGCTGGAAAACATCGACACCCTGTTCCAGATGCAGCGGGCTCACTGCACCGCCGCCGAAGCCTACGACTACTTCTGCGACGAGGTAGAGAACTGCCTGCCCTACATCTTCGGTGCCGGCAGCACCATCCGCGGCCTCGACCCGGATGCCGACGACGAAAAGCGTCTGCTGCGCGGCACCATCGTCGCCGCCGTGAACAAGATGTACCTCGACTGCTGCTTCGTCGCCATGCGGCAGGAGGAGGCGCTCTGGCCGGGGATACTCGGCGACCTCGAATAAAAAGAAAAACGTCTGTACCTCCAAACGAAGTACAGACGTTTTTATTATGCTCTGATTTTAGGTATCCTGCAGCTCACCACGGCTTGCGGCCTTGAGGTAAGCGAAGATGAAGCCGTCGAGGTCGCCGTCCATGACAGCATCCACGTTGCCGGTCTCATAGTTGGTGCGGTGGTCCTTGACCATCGTGTAGGGCATGAAGACGTAGGAGCGGATCTGGTGGCCCCATGCGATCTCGTTCTGGACGCCCTTGATGTCGTCGATCTTATCCATGTGCTGCTGCTTGGCGATCTGGTACAGCTTTGCCTTCAGCATTTCCATCGCGTAGTCGCGGTTCTGGAACTGGCTGCGCTGGGTCTGGCAGTTGACCACGATGCCGGTGGGCTTGTGGATCAGACGGACAGCGGAAGAGGTCTTATTGATGTGCTGGCCGCCGGCGCCGGAGGAGCGGTACACCTGCATCTCGATATCCTCGGGGCGGATGTCCACCTGAATGGTGTTGTCCAGCTCGGGCATAACCTCCAGAGAGGCAAAGCTGGTCTGGCGGCGGGCGTTGGCGTCAAAGGGAGAAACACGCACCAGACGGTGCACGCCGTTCTCGCTCTTGAGCAGACCGTAGGCGTTGGCACCCTTGACCATCATAGAGGCGCTCTTCAGACCGGCTTCGTCGCCGTCCTGATAATCCAGCACCTCCACGGTCATGCCGTGTGCCTGTGCCCACTTGTTGTACATGCGGTAGAGCATCTCGGCCCAGTCCTGCGCCTCGGTGCCGCCGGTACCGGCGTGGAAGGTCAGGATGGCGTTGCTGTGGTCGTACTCGCCGTTGAGCATCGTCATGAGCTGCAGCTCGTCGATGGACTTCTCGACGCCGTTGACGGCCTCCTCACCCTCGGCGGCCAGGGACGGGTCGTTCTCCTCCTCGATCATGAGCAGCAGCGTCTCGGCCTCCTCATACTGGGTGGACAGCTTGCCGAAGCGCTCGAGCTTGTTCTTGACCTCGCCCATCTCGCTGATGACCTTCTGGCTGCGGGCCTGGTCATCGTAGAAGCCGGGCATCGTCATCTGGTGCTCCAGCTCGGCCAGGCGCTTTTCGCTGGCCTCGATGGACAATGCGTCGCGCAGGTCATCCACGGCGGTCTTCATGCCGCCGAGCTTTGCTTTCAGTTCGTCAATCGTAATCATATATCGTTTCCCTCGTCACACATAAGTTGGCATAAAATTACATAGTACCATTATAAGCGAATTAGCGGGCGTTGTAAAGAGGGGACAAGGGATAAAATATTTGCGGAAGGAATACGTGCGGGGCTGCGGTAAGGCAGCAAAACCCCGCGGGCCGGGCTGCCCAGCCCCTACAGAGCGGCTGTTAACGGCCAATTTGTATGCAATCTTGTAAAGTTTTTATGTTTTCTTTGCATTTATCCATTTGATGCGGTATAATGGCCTTATGTTACGGAAAGGATACCACACATGACACGTTACACAGGAAACCATTGCCCTGTCTGTGAACAGGCATTTACCGACGAGGATGACATCGTCGTCTGCCCCGACTGCGGCACGCCCTACCACCGGGCCTGCTGGCAGAAGGTCGGGGCCTGTATGCACAAGTCGGAGCACGCCGCCGGGTTTGAATGGCAGCCCGAGTTCGGTCCCGATGCCGAAAAAGCCGCGCACGAGGCCACCTGCCCAAACTGCGGCACCCACAACCAGCCGGGCGCGGCGCAGTGCAGCCACTGCGGCTGTCCCCTGCCGAAGGACAACGGCCCCCGACCCGACCCGAAGGACGAGGACGCGCAGGTGCCGATCTACGCCCGCGACCCGTCCACCGTGCATAAGCCCGACGACAGCCGCACAACCCCCGGCCCCCGCATCGACACCTACACCGCCGACGACAACGGCGGCATCTGCCGCCGCGAGATCGGCCCCGAGGATACCATCGACGGCATCAAGGCCAAGGACTGGGCCGCCTACGTGGGCCGCAGCCCGATGTATTACCTGATGCAGTTTTTCCGCATGAGCATCACGAAGCAGAAGGTCACAGTCTGCCTGTCGGCATTCCTGTTCGGGCCTGCCTATCTGCTTTACCGCAAGATGTGGAAGGAGGGTCTGCTGACAGCCCTGCTGTCCATCGCTTTGAGCGTGCCGTCGCTCATCGCCATTGTGGCGACCTTCAACCCGTCGCTGTTCGGCAGTATGCCGCTGCATTGGGTGCCCGTGGCCGCCGACGTCTGTGCCATTGCGGACTGGATCGTCAGGATTTTGCTGGGGCTTTTCTCGGTCTGGCTGTACCGCAACACCTCAAAGAAAAATATTGATAAAATCTACAGCGAATACCCCGAGGGCGACGCCCGCACCGATGCCCTGCTGCAAAAGGGCGGCACCAGCATCTGGGCGGCGCTGCTCTACTTTGGCATCGTGCTGCTGCTCTCCTCGCTGGTCATCAATCTGGCTGGGCCGGGCTTTGTTCAGTACGCCATGGCCATGGCCGGGTATTAAGGCAACACCACACCCCAACGCAGGGTGTTTAATTTAGGAGGAAACTATGAAAACTGCACTGGTGATTATGGCCGCCGGTATCGGCTCCCGCTTCGGCGGCGGCATCAAACAGCTGGCTGCCGTCGGTCCCAACGGCGAGATCATCATGGACTATTCCATTCATGACGCCATCGAGGCCGGTTTTGACAAGATCGTCTTTATCATCCGCCACGACATTGAGGAGGCGTTTAAAGAGGCCATCGGTGACCGCATTGAGAAGATCTGCGCCGGGCTGGGCGTTGAGATCGACTATGCGTTCCAGGCACTCGAGAACGTGCCGGAGGGCTTCTCCGTGCCAGAGGGCCGCTCCAAGCCCTGGGGCACCGGCCAGGCCGTGCTGGCCTGCAAGGGCATTATTAAGGAGCCGTTCGCCGTCATCAACGCCGACGACTACTACGGCAAGGAGGCGTTCGTCCGGCTGCACGACTTCCTGCAGGGCTACACGCCCGACAAGCCGGGCGACCTTGCCATGGCGGGCTTTGTGCTGAAAAACACCCTGAGCGACAACGGCGCGGTCACCCGCGGCATCTGCCAGATGAACGACGCCCACTACCTGACCGGCGTGCTGGAGACCGGCGGCATTGAAAAGACCGCCGACGGCGCAGCCGCAGGCGGCAAAAGCATCGACATCGACAGCCTTGTTTCGATGAACATGTGGGCGCTGACCCCCGAGTTCGTGGAGCTGCTGGAATCCGGCTTTGTGGAGTTCTTCGAGAAGGCCGCCCCCGCCAACCCGCTGAAGGCCGAGTACCTGCTGCCCATCTACATTGATGAACTGCTGCACGCCGACAAGGTCAGCGTCAAGGTGCTGCCCACCCACGACAAGTGGTTCGGCGTCACCTACGCCGAGGACAAGCAGACCGTCATTGACAGCTTTGCCCGGCTCGTCGCCGACGGTGTGTACAAGAAGGATCTGTTCAGCGATCTGAAGAAGTAAAACAGCCAAAAACGCCCCGCTGCGGCAGGTCCTGACGGACAGCACAGCGGGGCTTCGCTTTTGGTTGAAAATTGCAAAAGACTGGCACACAACGCTATGGAAAGCGGAGGCAAAACGCGGTATGGTTACTATAACAGAAGCAGAATCACACCGCATACACCGTTACAGGAGGGCAATCATGGCAAAGAATGAATTTGACATCACATCCCTGACCCCGGAGCAGCGCGACGCACGCCTGGCACTGGACGTGGAGCGTCTGCTGCGCTTTGGCCGCAAGCACAAGCTCATCAAAGATCTGGACATTCTGGTGGCGCGCAACACCCTGCTGGATCTGCTGGCCCTGGCCGCCCCCAGCGAGGCCAAGCCCCCGAAGGAGGACCCCGAGACCCCCGCTGCCCTGCTGGACGAGATGGTCGAGCTGGCCGCGCAGAAGGAGCTGTTCGACGGCGCGGTCAACCAGTACCGCATCAACTTTGAGACCCGCCTGATGGGCGCCCTGATGCCCCGCGAGAGCGAGGTCTGCAAGAAGTTCCGCAAGCTCTACGTCAAGCAGGGCGCCAAGGCCGCTACCGACTGGTTCTATCAGCTCTGCGTCGACACGAACTACATCCGCACCGCGCAGATCGCCAAGAACATTCAGTGGAACACCGCCACCCCCTACGGCGAGCTGGAGATCACCATCAACCTGACGAAGCCCGAGAAGGACCCCAAGACGATTGCCCTCGAGCGCCTGCAGCCCAAATCCGGCTACCCCGCCTGCATGCTCTGCAAGGAGAACATCGGCTACGCGGGCCGCATCAACTTCCCGGCGCGCCAGACCCATCGCATTGTGCCCATCACGCTGGCGGGTGAGCAGTTCTATCTGCAGTACAGCCCCTACGCCTACTTCCATGAGCACTGCATCATGCTGCACGAGCAGCACAAGCCGATGGAGATGAACAAGCAGACGCTGGCGGAAATTTTCGACTTCGTCGGACAGTTCCCCCACTACACCTGCGGCTCCAACGCCGACCTGCCCATCGTGGGCGGCAGCATCCTGAGCCACAGCCACTTCCAGGGCGGGCGGTATGTTTTCCCGATGCAGAAGGCTGACATCGCCGTGCCGATGACCGACATCCGCTATCCCGGCGTCAAGGCGGGCATCCTGAACTGGCCTGTCTCCGCCGTGCGTCTGGTGGGCCGCAGCAGCCAGCAGATGCAGAATGTTGCCAACAACATCCTGTCCGCCTGGCGCAGCTACACCGACGAGAGCGTCGGCATCCTGGCCGAGACCGACGGCACGCCCCACAACACCGTGACGCCGATCCTGCACTACGACGAGACCGAGGGCTACATCCTTGACCTGGCCCTGCGCAATAACCGCACGAGCGAGGAGTACCCCGACGGTATCTTCCATCCGCATAAGGAATACCACAACATTAAAAAGGAAAACATCGGCCTGATCGAGGTCATGGGTCTGGCTATCCTGCCCGCCCGCCTGAAGGATCAGGGCGCGCAGATCGCGGAAATTCTGGCCGGGCAGCGCCCGAACACCAGCCGCGAGGCGGGCGACACGCTGGCCGTCCATGCCGACTGGATCGACGAGCTGATTGCAAAGTACGGCACCCACATGAAGCCACAGGACGCCAACAAGGCCGTCAAGGCCGAGATCGGCACCGTGTTCAGCCATGTTTTGGAGAATGCCGGTGTCTTTAAGCAGGACGCCGCCGGTCAGGCCGCCTTTGTCAGATTCATGCAGAGCGTGGGCTTTAAGAAGGCGTAAAATCGCATAAGAAGCAGGGACACCGACCCGCAAGGGCCGGTGTCCCTGTTTTTGCTGTTGTCTTGTAGGGGCCGGGCAAG
>OGMF01001442.1_pt1 | contig 22871 bp, 23 predicted proteins | sample 1572921 | NCBI WGS metagenome assembly OGMF01 (sample SAMEA2581919, study PRJEB24529) | metagenome | biome: Human gut stool | place: China | collected 2011 | reverse complement strand
CTTTATGTCTCTCATGCGAAATAGCCCTTGATCTCCATCACGGCCGTTACGATGCAGAACAGGCCGAAAGCCAGGATCAGCGTGCCGCCCAGCTTCTTTTTCTGCTTCACCTGGAACATCATGATACCCACCATGATCATGGACAAGCCCAGCAGCACCATGGACAGGCCGGGGATGTACAGCACGTTCATCTTCCGCAGCAGCCACAGCAGCAGGGCCAGGACCAGCAGCACGATGGATATATTTTTCTTCGTATTCATGGACATTGGCGTTTCTCTCCTCCCTTGGGACGCGGCGCGCCCACTGGTTTGATTGTAGCGGAAAACCGGACAAAATACAAGGGCAATTTACCGCCCCAGCAGCACTTTCGCCTTGAGGATCGCCGCCACGGTCTTGGCATCGGTCAGCTCGCCGGACATACACAGCTCCACCGCTTCGTCGAAGGGCACGCGCACCGTCTCCAAAAACTCGTCCGCGTCCGGGTGCGTCTCGCCGAAGGTCAGCTCACAGGCCAGGAACAGGTACAGCGTCTCGCCATAGCAGCCGGGAGAGGCGATCAGCGCCCCCAGGTCCGTCCACGCCTCCGCCGCGGCCCCGATCTCCTCCTTCAGCTCCCGCTGGGCCGTGACGAAGGGGTCCTCGCCCGGCTCCCGTTTGCCGGCGGGTATCTCCGTCAGTACCCGGGAAAAGGCGTAGCGGTACTGCTTCACCAGCAGCACGTCGTCGCCGTCCAGGGCCAGAATGCCCACGCCGCCGGGGTGCTCCACCACCTCGCGGACCCCCTCTTTCCCGTTGGGCAGGCGTACCCTGTCCTCCCGTACCCGCAGGATGCGGCCGCGGTAGACCTCACGGCTCTCCAGCGTTTTCTCAGTCATATCCATAGAAGCGTCTCCCTTCGTTTTTTGCCCCAGTATAGCACAGAAAGTTCAAAATTACCACCCCTCTATCCCTCTTGCGCGATGCGAGAAAATATGGTATACTATCGTTCACGTTACCGGAAGGAGGTGTCTCCATGGACAAGTCCGGCACCAAGACCATCGCCCAGAACCGCAAGGCTTACCACGACTACTTCGTGGAGGACCGCTACGAGGCCGGCATCGAGCTGTTCGGCACGGAGGTCAAGTCCATCCGCGCCGGCACCCTGAACCTGAAGGACGCCTTCTGCGTGGCCAAGGACGGCGAGGTGTACGCCTACAGCTTTCACATCTCCCCCTACGACCACGGCAACATCTTCAACCGCGATCCGGACCGGCCCAAGCGGCTGCTGCTGCACAAGCGGGAAATACGGAAGCTCCACGATCTGCAGAAGCAGGAGGGCTATGCGCTGATCCCCCTGTCGGTGTACTTCAAAAACTCCCGCGTCAAGGTGGAGCTGGGGCTGTGCAAGGGCAAAAAGACCTACGACAAGCGGGAGGCCGTGGCCAAGCGGGACGCCAAGCGGGAGATGGACCGCGCCATGCGGGAGAAAAACCGCGGGTATTGAATGGTATGACGTTGCGCGGGAAGCGCGCATATTCTGATAATAAGTGAGGGAACCAAGATGGCAAATCCTATCGTGACTTTTGAAATGCAGGACGGCGGCAAGATCGTTGCCGAGTTGTATCCCGACATCGCGCCCCAGAGCGTGTACAATTTCATCGCCCTGGCCAACGCCGGGTACTACGACGGACTGATCTTCCACCGGGTCATCCCCGGCTTTATGATCCAGGGCGGCTGCCCCGACGGAACCGGCATGGGCGGCCCGGGGTACTGCATCAAGGGCGAGTTTGCCGCCAACGGTGTGCAGAACGACCTGCGGCACACCCGCGGTGTGCTGAGCATGGCCCGGGCGCAGCCCATGGACAGCGCCGGCAGCCAGTTCTTTATCATGCACAAGGACGCGCCCCATCTGGATGGGCAGTACGCCGCCTTCGGCTGCGTGATGGACGGCATGGACGTGGTGGACCGCATCGCCAACCAGCCCCGGAACATGATGACCAACAAGCCCAAGAAGGACCAGGTCATGGCGAAGGTCACCGTGGACACCCAGGGCGTGACGTATCCGGAGCCGGAGAAGCTGGCCGATCCCTTCGGGAGATAAGTTTTCTGCGTGGGGGAGGGTCCCCCTCCCCCACACATATGTAAATATTCCCATGGGTTGTGTGCACAGCGCGCAAAAACCTTATGGGCTGTACTGTTTCCCAGTGTCGCACAACGCGCAAGTCCCTCGCGGACTACGCTGTTCCCTAGTGTCGCACAATGCGCAAGTCCCTCGCGGACTACGCTGTTCCCCAATGTCGCACAACGCGCAAGTCCCTCGCGGACTACGCTGTTCCCCAGTATCGCACAACGCGAAAACCCCTTATGGGGCTGCACCGATTTTCCCCGGGTATTGGAACAATACCCAAAAAATCCCCAATATGGGGCTGCACCGGTTTCGACGGGGGTGTGGAGGCTGGATAAGCGGGCGGCGGCGCCTGACCGCCATAAAACGGGCAACTTAAAAATTAACTGACAACAATCGTATTGCTGTCGCTGCCTAACTAAAGGCAGCCGTCTGAACCGGAGAGGCCGCAGGCCGGGGAAGGCGTCGTTTATGCGGCGGACGTGCGGCGGGTAAGAGTTGCCCCGCCCATGCATTATGACTCTACTGAACCGCGCAGTCTGTCAGGTGTCTGCGCGGAGAGGGAACGCTGAAACCTGACTGCGCCCGGAGAAAGTCTTGTCAAAGCGCTTTCGGACAGGGGTTCGACTCCCCTCAGCTCCACCAAAAATAAAGAGGCACACTTTCGTGTGCCTCTTTATTTTTGCTGGGGCTACTTCATTCTGCCGTCGCCGGCCATGAGGGCGGTCATCTCCTCGATGCGCTCCAGTGGGAATGGGGGCTCGCACAGAGGCCTCATGGCGATGGACATGAGCTTCATGGGATTGTCGTCCGCCGCCACACGGTTGGAGCTGAGCGTTCCGCAGCGCTTGCAGCGGTGGATGATCGCCCATTCACCGCCCCTGCGTACCCAGACCGCCACCGGCTCCATGATGCCGCCGCAGTCGGCAGCCCGGTCGCCGGGCTCGATGTCTACGTGCAGGCTGGAAAGGCAGTTGGGGCAGTGGTTACGGTGGTCGCTGCCGGCATTCTGCGGTGTGCAGAGTCGGCCGCAGACCTTGCAGGTGAAGGTGTCATTGCAGGGATGGGTCTTGTAGTAGCCTTTTTCAAAGGTCTTCCGCTTGTTTTCGCGGTTCATGGTGTTTCCTCCTGAAGATGTGTTTTCATGCTCCGGGAGGAATGGCGTATTATTGCCAGACCTCCCGGTCAGGCCACACGCTCCAGTGTCAGGGTATTGAGTTTCAAACGCGTCTCCTTAATAAAATGTGTATTGCGCCCTGCGGGCACTGACGACAGGGTACTCTCCGCGCCGCCGTTTGTCAAGAGCCTACGCGTGCCTGAACACCTTTTTCTCCAAGGCGAAAATGCGCGGGCTGAAGGTGTCCGGCTCCATCGTATCATACGTCTCGCGGTAGATCTCCATACGGCTGTCCACCGCGTCGATCAGGCTCAGCAGCTCCGCCTCGGCGCACAGGGGGCGCACCGCCGCGCCGAATTCCGGCTCACCGTGGTGAGAGAGGATCAGGTGCTGCACCAGCACGGATTTCTCCTCCGGCACGCCCAAACGGGCGGCAGTCTCCGCCGCGTCCTGCGCTCCCATGACCAGGTGCCCCAGCAGCTGACCCTTAATGGAGTAATCCGTGGCCAGACCCAGCTGCGAAAACACGAACTCCTGCGCCTTCGCCATATCGTGGAGCAGCGTCCCCGTCAGCAGCAGGCTGCGGTCGATCGTCTCCGGGTACATTCCCGCCAGGAAGTCCGCGATCTTCACCATGTTGGCGGTGTGCATCAGCAGGCCGCCCAGAAAGGCATGGTGTACGCTCTTGGCGGCGGGGATGGACGCGAGCGTCTCCCCGTGGGCCTCCAGCATGGCCTCGGCCACGGCACGGTAGTCCGGGTCCGTAATGGAGGCCGCCGCACGGCGCAGATCCTCCATCGCCGCGCCGCAGTCGATGGGCGCGGTGGGTACCAGGGCGGACACATCCACCGGATCCTCCTGGGCCGCCTGACGGATACGCGCGGCGGTGAACTGCGCGGTGCCCCGATACTCACCCACGATCCCCCGCACCTTGACCACGGTGCCCTCGTCGGCGGCGGTCAGCGGCCCGGTATAGTCCCAGACCTTCAGCTCCATCGTGCCGGTACGGTCGCTGAGCGCTCCTGTCAGGAATGGCTTGCCGTTGGCGGCCACCTTGGGGTTGGCGGACTTGAGTATGTAGTAGCCCTCGATCTCGTCGCCGGGGGTCATGGCGTTGATGGACTTGTTGTATTCCACAGGCATATCCTCCCTTTCTCATATTATTGCTATGATACCACGTTTGCCGAAAACGGGCAAGTGCCCAGGTGATCTTGCCGTTTCCCCGGCAACGTTACCGCCAGACAAAAATTTTGGCAGTCAAACACCGTTTGTATTTTGGTTCGCGACAGGAAAACTTGTAAAAATCCCTCATTGTTAAGGACTTTTACAAGTTTCTTTTTACGGCAATTCTTTACAGACTTCGACCTTTTATTTATGACATTTTTATGTACACGCCGCAAAGGTTAACGTGCAATTTATCCGCTTGGTGCTATAATCTGAACATGATTTTTCGGGGCGATCCGGACGTCCCGGAAAGAGAAAATTCACTTTACAAAGGAGAGTGTGTTTCTGTGCTGACATTCATTATCGGTCTGGTCATCCTGATCGGCGGCGCAGCCCTCTACGGTCGCTTCTGCGAAAAGGTCTTCGGGCCTGACGACCGTAAGACCCCCGCCTACACCAAGGAAGACGGCGTTGACTATGTCCCCATGAGAGGCTGGAAGAACAGCCTGATCAACCTGCTGAACATCGCGGGCACCGGCCCCATCCTCGGGCCGATCCAGGGCATCCTGTTTGGGCCCATCGCGTTCCTGACCATCCCCATCGGCAACGTCATCGGCGGCGCCATGCACGACTATTTCTCCGGCATGATCTGCCTGCGTGACGGCGGCACCCAGATGCCCGAGATGATTCGCCGCTACTCCACCAAGGGTATCTATAAGTTCTACAACGTGTTCGTGTGCGTGCTGCTGCTGCTGGTGGGTGCCGTGTTTATCTACACTCCCGGCGACATCGCCGCGACCCAGGTGTTCGACTTTGACGGTAAGGCCACCTCTGTTTCCACGTGGGTCATCTACGGTGTCATCTTCCTGTACTACCTGGTCGCCACCGTGTTCCCCATCGACGCCATCATCGGCAAGATCTACCCCATCTTTGGCGGTATCCTGCTGTTCTCCGCCGTCGGTATCTTCATCGGCATCTTCGTCACCGGTATGCCCCTGATGAACATCTGGGACAGCTGGGCTGCTCCCGTGCTGAGCCTCACCGGTGCTGACGGCACCGTGGGTACCTTCACCTACGCGGACTACTTCTCCACCAAGCACTTCCTGCCCATCTTCTTCGTGACGGTAGCCTGCGGCATTCTGTCCGGCTTCCACTCCACCCAGACCGCTATCATCTCCCGCACCATGAAGAGCGAGCGTCAGGGCCGCAACACCTTCTACAACATGATGGTGCTGGAGGGCTTCATCGCCATGGTTTGGGCTGCCGGCGCTATGGGCGTGTACAACCTGGCGCTGCAGGAGCCCAATGCCGGACTGGCTACCGGCACCGTGGGCGTCGTCTGCAAGTACCTGCTGGGCAACGTGGGCGGCATCATCGCCCTGATCGGCGTCATCGTGCTGCCCATCACCTCCGGTGATACGGCGCTGCGCGCCCTGCGTCTGAGCCTGTCTGAGACGCTGCACATCGACCAGTCCACCAACGGCAAGCGCATCAAGCTGGCTGTGCCTATCTTCGCGCTGGTCATCGCCATCCTCGTATTCGCCAAGGTCAACAACGACGGCTTCATGATCCTGTGGCGTTACTTCGCATGGGCTAACCAGACCCTGTCCCTGTTCGCCTTCCTGTGCATCACCGCGTGGATGTTCGAGAACGGCAAGGGCAAGTGGGCTTGGATCCCCATGATCCCCGGCTGCTTCTACACCTTCATCTGCGTGACCTACATCGCCAACGCCCACATCGGCTTCAACATCCCCTGGACGCCGGCCTACATCATCGGTGTGGTGTGCGCCATCGCCTATGTGGTGGGCTGCTGCGTGTACGGCAAGAAGCGCGCTGCCAGACTGCTGGCCAAGTAAGTTCTCTCCTCTCCTCAAATCGGTATAGCAAATAACGTACAAAACATGAGGGACGGCATATGCCGTCCCTTGTGTTTTTTTCTCCCGGCTGGTATAATCCCCTTATCAAAACGAAGGGAGTGCGCTCCATGAAACGCTGTCTTGTCCTCTCCGACTCATTCAAAGGCACGCTGTCCTCCCCGGACATCTGCCGCATCGCCCGCAGTCTCCATATCCCCGGCTGGCACATCGACGCCCTGCCGGTGGCCGATGGCGGCGAGGGCACCACAGACTGCTTTCTGGATGCCTGCGGCGGACAGCGTATCGCCCTTCCTGTGTCCGGTCCCTTTGGCGGCACTATCGATGGCTTCTACGGCCTGCTGCCAGACGGGACGGCGGTGGTGGAGTGCGCCGCAGCAGCGGGTCTGCACCAGGCCGAGGGCCGTCCCGACCCGGAGGCGGCCACCACCTACGGTGTGGGGCAGCTCCTGGCCCACGCGCTGGACCGCGGCGCAAAGCGCCTGATCCTGGGTCTGGGCGGCAGCTGCACCAACGACGGCGGCTGCGGTGCGGCCGCGGCGCTTGGCGTTCGGTTTTACGACCGGCAGGGCCGCGGCTTCGTGCCCACCGGCGGCACGCTGGCGGACATCGAGACTATCGACCTGTCCGGGCGGCATCCCGGCCTGCGGCCCGGTGTGCTGACGGTCATGTGCGACATCGACAACCCCCTGTACGGCGAAACCGGCGCGGCGTACATCTTCGCTCCGCAGAAGGGGGCGAACGATGCCTGCGTGCAGCGTCTGGACGCGGGACTTCGGCATCTCGCCGCGGTGCTGCATGCACAGCTGGGTGCGGAGGTGGATACCCTCCCCGGCGGCGGTGCCGCCGGCGGCTTCGGCGCGGGCTGCGCTGCGCTGTTGTGCGGTGCCCTGCGCTCCGGTATCACGACGGTGCTGGACACCGTGGACTTCGACCGCCGCGCAGTGGGCTGCGACCTGGTGGTCACCGGCGAGGGCTCCTTTGATGCCCAAAGCCTGGGCGGCAAGGCCATCAGCGGCGTGGCAGGCCGGTGTCAGAAGCTGCGTGTCCCCGCTGCCGTGCTGGCCGGGCGTGTGGCACTGACACCGGAGCAATGGGCACCGCTGGATCTGCGGGCCGTCCGCAGTATCAACCCCGCCGGGGCGACCTTTGAGGACGCCCGGGCCAACGCCGCCGCCTATTACCGGACGGCACTGGAAACGCTGCTGAAGGAGTGGAAGTGATATGGCACAGGTCATTGAGATACACGACTTTTCCGACCCGGCGCTGGACGTCTACGCCCGGGCCACGGAAAACCAGCTGGTCAACCGGGCCGACCCGGCCAACGCCCTGTTCATCGCCGAGAGCCCGCTGGTCATCGGTCGGGCGCTGGACGCCGGGTGCGTGCCGGTGTCGTTTCTGATGGAGCCGCAGCACATCACCGGCAAAGGCGCCGAGATACTGGGTCGCTGTGACCCGGACCTCCCCGTCTACACGGCTTCCCTGGAGGTGCTGACGCAGCTCACCGGCTTCCACCTGACCCGCGGGATGCTGTGCGCCATGCGTCGTCCGCCCCTGCCCTCCGTGGCGGAGGTCTGCGCCGGCGCGCGGCGCATCGCCGTACTGGAAAACGTGATGAACCCCACCAACGTGGGCGCCATTTTCCGCTGCGCGGCCGCCCTGGGCATGGACGCCGTCCTGCTGACCACAGAGGGCAGCGACCCCTTGTACCGCCGGGCTTCCCGGGTAAGCATGGGTAATGTATTCCTGGTGCCATGGACCTATCTGCCGGAGGGCGACTGGACGGCGGCACTGCACGATCTGGGCTTCACCACCGCGGCCATGGCCCTGCGGGAGGACTCCCTGCGGCTGGATGACCCCCGCCTGTTGTCAGCGGAGAGGCTGGCGGTGGTGCTGGGCACCGAGGGCGACGGGCTGGCCGACGGCACCATCGCCCAATGCGACCACACGGTGATGATCCCCATGACCCATGGGGTGGACAGCCTGAATGTAGCTGCCGCGGCTGCCGTAGCCTTCTACCAGTTGGGCCTGCAATGCCAATAAGCGAATAAATATCCCCCCGGCTCCGCCGGGGGGATACACTGTATTTACAGGAACTTGTCCAGCTCCCGTTCCACATTGTCCATTTTCTTCACTTGGGGATGTTCCACACGATAGCCGGACTTAATGACCATATCCAGCGTCCGCAGGGCGGTCAGATCGGCCAGCGGGTCCGCCGCGCAGACGATCATATCCGCGCACTTGCCCGGCTGGATGGAGCCGGTCTCGCCGGCAATACCCGCCAGCGCCGCATTGCCCAGCGTGGCGCTGTGCAGCGCAAACGCCGGCGTCACACCGCAGTACTTCACAAAGTAGCATAGCTCCCGCCACATATCGTAGTGGGTGATATAGGGGCAGCCGGTGTCGGTGCCCAGACCCACGGGGACACCATCCGCCAGACAGGCCTTCACCATGGCGATAATACCCTCAAACACCACCTTGCCGTTCTCCTGCTGCTCATAGGTGGCGTGAGAGATACTGCGGTCGAACAGCGCATAGGGCACGGCAGGCGAGATGGTGGACACCTGGAAAGCGCCGCGTTCCTTACACAGCTGCATGATGTGCTCATCCGGCTTCGCGCCGTGCTCGATGGAGTCCACGCCGTTTTCCAGCGCCACCCGGACGCCCTCCGGGCTCTCCACATGAGCGGCCACCTGCATTCCCAGCACATGGGCCTTATCGCAGGCCGCCTTGACCAGTGCTGGCTGCATCCGCAGCACGCCCGGCTCGCCCACCACCTCGGCGTCCATGACGCCGCCGGTGATCATCAGCTTGATCAGGTCGGGCTTTTCCGCCGCGATCTTCTCCACGAAGGCCGCGGCCTCCTCCGGTGTGCGGGCCTCATAGGCCAGCGACCCGGCCATGTGCCCGCCGGGTACCGACACCGCCATATTGGACGCCACCACCCGGGGAGACAGGATCTCGCCCCGCCTGGCCGCATCGCGAATGATCGTGTCGAAGTCCGCCACGCCGCCCACGGTACGGATAGTGGTCACGCCGGACAGCAGCTCCGTCCTGGCGTAACCCTCGCACATCTTCACGCCGATGCGGCGCATCAGGCCGTTGGAGGTGATGAGCTTCACCAGCTTCTTAGGGTCGGAGGGCTTTTTCCGGGGCTTGCCGGAGGCGGGCAGATGCACATGCAGATTGATCAGCCCCGGCAGCAGGTATTTGCCGCCCAGGTTCACGCGCGCATAGCCCTCCGGCACATCGGCCGCGTCGCAGACGGCAGCAATGCGGTCCCCGTCCACACAGACGGCCAGCCCCGTTCGGGGCGTCATGTCCCGCGTACCGTCCAGCACCACGCCGTTCACCAGCGCATATTTCTCATGGTTTGTGTACATATGCATCCCTCCTGCTGGGAAATTTTTTCGCATGATACCACAACGCGGTGGAAATTGCAACAGACAATTTCCACCGCCAGCCAAAGCAGATCCACGCACGTTTGACGTTCTCAGAATACGACCACCAGCAGCATTTTGAATTGCTCCTGTCCATACACCGCGTGCGGATGCCGCGCCGGCATGAGGATGGACTCGCCGGTGTGCAGCACATGGGGTACGCCGTCCACGGTCACGCGGCCCACGCCGTCCAGGCACGTCACCAGCGCGTCGCCGCCGGACTCGTGGGTGCTGATCTCCTCGTCCTTGTCGAAGGCAAACAGCGTCACACTGACGGCGTCGTTCTGGGCCAGCGTCTTGCTGACCACCTGCCCCGGCTGATAGGCCACCTGATCCCGCAGGGTCAGCACGGTGGCCACATCGAGGTTCTTCATCATAGCGATACACTCCTTTTTATTGGATAAACGGGGGCGGCTTTGCCGCCCCCGTTATCGAAAACTTACTTGCCCAGGGCGGCCTTCAGGGCCTCCACACGGTCGGTCTTTTCCCAGGAAACACCCAGGTCCTCACGGCCCATGTGGCCATAGGCCGCCAGCTGGCGGTAAATGGGCTTCCGCAGGTCCAGATCGCGGATGATGGCGGTGGGCCGCAGGTCAAAGACCTTCTCCACAGCGGCCTCCAGCTCGCTGTCGGACACCACGCCGGTGCCGAAGGTCTCCACCAGCACGCTGACGGGACGCGCCACGCCGATGGCGTAGGCCAGCTGCACCTGGCACTTGTCGGCAAGACCGGCAGCCACCACGTTCTTGGCCGCCATGGGGCGCGCTGCCGCCGTAGGTGTCCACGATGATCTTGCGGCCGGTCAGGCCGGTATCGGCGGCGGGGCCGCCGCTGACAAAGCGGCCGGTGGGGTTCACATAGATCTTCGTCTCGCCGTCCAGCAGCTCGGCAGGAACAGTGGGCTTGATGACCAGCTCGATCATATCCTTGCGGATCTGCTCCAGCGTCACGTCAGGGCTGTGCTGGGTGGACAGCACCACGGTATCCACGCGGACGGGCTTGCCGTTCTCGTCGTACTCCACGGTGATCTGGGTCTTGCCATCGGGACGCAGATAGTCCACCAGGCCCTGCTTCCGCACGTCGGTCAAGCGCTTGGCCATCTTGTGGGCGATGGAGATCGCCAGAGGCATCAGCTCCGGCGTCTCGTTGCAGGCGTAGCCGAACATCATGCCCTGGTCGCCGGCGCCGTTGTCCAGCTCGCTCTTGCCGGAGGCCTTGGCCTCATAGCTCTTGTCCACGCCCAAAGCGATATCGCCGGACTGCTCATCGATATTGGTGATAACGGCGCAGGTGTTGCCGTCGAAGCCGCAGTCGGAGGAGTTGTAGCCGATGTCCAGCACCACCTGGCGGGCGATCTTGGGGATATCCACATAGCAGTTGGTGGTGATCTCACCCATGATGTGGATCAGGCCGGTAGAGGCGCAGGTCTCGCAGGCCACGCGGCCATTGGGGTCCTTCTCAAAGATCGCGTCCAGCACCGCGTCGCTGATCTGGTCGCAGACCTTGTCGGGATGCCCTTCGGTAACGGACTCAGAGGTAAACAGATGTCTTGCCATAATTTTTTCTCCTTTCATCTCGCGGATGGTCATTGAAAAAAGCGCTCTGCCGAACCGACAGAGCGCTGTGCTTCTTTGCTCATCCTCATCTTTCGATTCGTTCGCCGGATTTGGCACCTTGAAAAAACAGGTTGCCGTGGCTTCATCGGGCCGGTCCCTCCGCCACTCTTGATAAGGTATTTACTTGTACAGCATATTGTAACAGTTTTTTTAGCATTGTCAATAGCATTTCCATGATTTTTGCAAATAATTCAACTGTACGGAAACTTTGCCATTGTTCAAAAAAATGACATGACTTTTCCGCCGTTATGGGTTATACTGAACACAATTTGTACACAGGAGGACACTCCCCTTGAAAAAACTCTATGACGGGGTGCAGCGCTTCTGCGCCGCCCATCCCCGGTTCGGCATTCCCAACCTCATGCGCGTTATCGTCATCGGCAACGTGGCGGTCTATGTGCTCATGCTGCTGACCCAGGCCAACGACGCCAACGCCCTGAGCTTTCTGACCTTCAATCTCAATGCCCTGCTCCATGGCGAGGTGTGGCGGCTGGTGACCTTTGTGTTCGTGCCCGCCTACTCCAGTCCCTTTGCCCTGCTGATCAGTCTCTATTTCTATTACTGGATCGGCTCCACGCTGGAGCGCCAGTGGGGCACGGCCAAGTTCAACCTGTACTACATCAGCGGCGCGCTGCTGACGGTGCTGGGCGTGGTGCTGGCCAGTCTCATCACCGGCAACCCCTACCTGACCGCAGCGGGCACCGGCTATGTGAACCTGTCCATGTTCTTCGCCTTTGCCTTCCTGTTCCCGGACACCACGGTACTGCTGTTCTTCATCCTCCCCGTGAAGATGAAGTGGCTGGCGTACCTGGACGGCGCACTGTTCGCCTTCGACATCATCAAGGCCATCGGCGCCCACAACTGGGCCGGTATGGTGCTGCCCATCGTGGCCCTGCTGAACTTCGCCGTGTTCATCTGGCCGGAGGTCCACTACCTGAAGGAGCGCGCCAAATACCAGAACTCCCGCAAAACCGTCCAGTTCCGTCAGGCCCAACAGCAGCAGGCCAAGCAGGCCCAGCAGCAGGGCTATCGCCACAAGTGCGCCGTCTGCGGCCGCACGGATACCGACTACCCTGATCTGCAATTCCGTTACTGCAGCAAGTGCGTCGGGTACCACTGCTTCTGTCAGGACCATATCTTCAACCACGTGCATTTCACGGAGGAATAACAAAAATACAGAAGGGCCGCCCGCCGGGCGGCTCTTTTTGCACATATCTTAATAAAATCTTACAGCCCTGTAAGTTGACAGTGAAAACGTTTTCGCGTACAATAAGCCTGTAGCAAAAGAGGAAAACTGCCCAAAAATCCGAAACGCAACCGCCGGTTGACACATTTCCAGCCCCGGTTTATAGACCGCAACCGGCAAAACCCGTATGATAGCGCCATCAAAACCAAACGGCGGCACCCGCCGTCATACGGAAGGAGCGCATACCTATGATTTTAGCTGACAAGATCGTGTCCCTGCGGAAAAAGGCAGGCTGGAGCCAGGAGGACCTGGCCGAGAAGCTGGGCGTCACCCGCCAGTCCGTATCCAAATGGGAGGGCGCACAGTCCGTGCCCGATATGGATAAGGTCGTGATGATGAGCCGCCTGTTCGGTGTCTCCACCGACTTCCTGCTGAAGGACGAACTGGAGGAGGAAGCGCCCTGCGCCGCGGCCCAGGAGGATGACACGCCCCTGCGCCGCGTGAGCCTGACCCAGGCCTCCGCCTATCTGGCCCTGCGTAAGGCCGCCGCGCCGAAGATCGCCATAGCCACCGCCCTGTGCATCATCTCCCCGGTCACGCTGATCCTGCTGGCCGGCATGAGCGAGGTGCAGCGTTTCCACATCTCCGAAAATGCCGCCGCGGGCATCGGGCTGTGCGTGCTGCTGGCGCTTGTAGCGCTGGCTGTGAGCATCTTTCTGCGGACAAGTGCAGAAGCCAAGGAGTACCGGTTCCTGGAGGAAGAACCCTTTGAAACGGAGTACGGCGTGGAGGGCATGGTCCGCCAGCGGCAGCGGGAATACAAGGACACCCATACCCGGCTCGTCACCGTGGGCGTGGTGCTGTGTGTGCTGGCCGCCGTACCGCTGTTCGCCGCCATGTGCATAAACGGCAGCGACCTGCTCTATATCGCCGCTGTCTGCGCGTTGCTGGTGCTGGTGGCCATCGGCTGTCTGGCACTGGTCACCGCCGGCGTATATCAGGGCGCCATGGAGCAGCTGCTGGAGGAGGGCGACTACACCCGTCCCCAGAAAAAGCACCACAAGCTGATGGGCACCGTCACCATGATCTACTGGCTCACCGCCACGGCGGTGTTCCTGCTGTACACCTACGGTCCCCACGGCAACGGCCAACCCCGGTACAGCTGGATCATCTGGGCTGTGGCCGGCGTGCTGTACGCCGCCGTTATGGGCATCGTCCGCATCATCAGCCGCAGCCGCGGCTGATGATGCCCCACAATAGAAGCTTAGGAGAGAAATAGGAGGAACTGACCCCATGCTGGACATTCAACACCTGACCAAGACCTACGGCGAGAAGAAGGCCGTGGACGATCTGTCGCTGCACATCGCCCCCGGCGAGATCTACGGCTTCATCGGCCATAACGGCGCCGGCAAGACCACCACGCTGAAATCCGTGGTGGGTATCCTGCAATTTGACAAGGGCGAGATCACCATCGACGGCCGATCCATCAAGGCCGATCCCTTGGGCTGCAAGCGGGAGATGGCCTACATCCCCGATAACCCGGATCTGTACGACTACATGACCGGCATCAAATATCTGAACTTCATCGCCGACGTATTCGGCGTGGACACCCAGACCCGGCAGGCTCGTATCCGCACCTACGCGGATGCCTTTGAGCTGACGGGCGACCTGGCCCAACCCATTGCCGCCTATTCCCACGGCATGAAGCAGAAGCTGTCCATCATTGCCGCGTGGCTCCACGACCCGAAGGTCATCATCATGGACGAGCCTTTCGTGGGCCTGGACCCCAAGGCTGCCCACCTGCTCAAGGGCATGATGCGTGAGGTCTGCGACAACGGCGGCGCCATCTTCTTCTCCACCCATGTGCTGGAGGTAGCGGAGAAGCTCTGCGACAAGGTGGCTATCATCAAGGGCGGCCGGCTCATCCGTTCCGGCACCATGGAGGAGGTCAAGGGCGACGACTCCCTGGAGGAGGTCTTCCTGGAGCTGGAGGCGGAGTGATGGTCAAATTATTGCTGAAAAAACAGCTGTCCGAGATCTTCCGCAGCTACTTCTACGACGCGAAAAAGAACAAACCCCGGTCCAAGGCAAGCACCGTCAGTTTGATCGTGCTGTATGTGCTGCTGATGGTGGGCGTTATTGGCGGTATGTTCACGCTGTTCTCCATAGGTCTGTGCGCTCCCCTGCACGAGGCCGGTCTGGATTGGCTGTACTTCACCCTCTTTGCCCTGGTCGGTGTGCTGATGGGCGTGTTTGGCAGCGTGTTCAACACGTTCTCCGGCCTGTACCAGGCCAAGGACAACGACCTGCTGCTGTCGCTGCCTATCCCCGTGCGTGCCATTCTGGCCTCCCGGCTGCTGGGTGTATACCTGATGGGTCTGATGTTCTCCGGCGTGATCCTGCTGCCCTGCGTCATCGTCTACTGGGTCGTCGGTGTGCTGACCGCCGCCACTGTGCTTGGCGGCATCGCGCTGATTCTGGCCGTCTCCCTGCTGGTGCTGGTGCTCTCCTGTCTGCTGGGCTGGGTGGTAGCCAAGATCCACAGCAAGCTCAAGCGCAAGAACCTCCTTACCACCCTGATCGCGCTGGCGTTCTTTGCCCTGTACTACATGGTGTGCTTCCGCGCCAACGAACTGATCGAGCAGCTCATGCTGCACCTGAATGAGGTGGGTGCAGCCATCCGCGGCAGCGCCTATCCCCTATATCTCATGGGCCGTATGGGCGCCGGCGACTATCTGGCTGTCGTGCTGGTGCTGGCCGTAATGGCGGCGCTGTGCGCGCTCACATACCTACTGCTCAGCCGCACATTCCTGTCCATTGCCACCGCCAACAACGGCGGCGCCAAGGCCATTTATAAGGAGACGACCGTCAGGGCCGCCGGTGTGCCCGCCGCCTTGCTGCGTAAGGAGCTGGGCCGCTTCACCGCCAGTCCCAACTATATGCTCAACTGCGGTCTGGGCACGGTCATGCTGCCCATTCTGGGCGTGCTGCTGCTGGTAAAGAGCAGCGACCTGCTGCCTGTTATATACGAAATGGCCGGTGGCGAGGCCTCCGGTCTTCTGGCGACGATGCTGTGCGCCGCCCTGTGCCTGGTAGGCTCCATGAACGACATGGCCTCCTCCTCCATCTCCCTGGAGGGGAAGAACCTGTGGCTGGCACAGTCCCTGCCGGTGACACCGTGGCAGGTACTGCGTGCAAAGCTGCTGGTACAGGTGCTGGTGACGGGTATCCCCATGGCAGTCACCTCTGTACTGATACTATTGGCCGTCCGCCCCACCCTGCCGCTGGCCCTCCTGCTGATAGCGCTGCCTCAGGCCTTTGTGTGGCTGTCGGCAGCCTTCGGCCTGACCATGGACCTGAAGCGCCCCAACCTGGTCTGGACCAATGAGATCACCGTCATCAAGCAGCGTCTGACGGTGCTGCTTGCCATGCTGGGCGGCTGGGTGTACGCCGCCCTTGTCGGCGTGCTGTACTACCTGTTCGGTATCGACATGGGTGCAGCGTGGTATCTGCTGGCCTGGACAGTGCTGACCGTCGTGCTGACGCTGGTGCTGCTGCGCTGGCTCCACCGCACCGGGAGCCGCCTGTTCGCCGCCCTGTAATTGTGTCAGAAACGTAAATTCTGCCCCGTTCCGGCCTCCGGAACGGGGTTTTCCCGCAGTTTTTGTGGATTTGCTTATAGACACTTCGGGCAAAATGTGGTAGGGTAATTCATCAAAGAAAAAAAGCTATGCAGAACAAGGAGGCCTTACCATGAACGAGGTCAAATCCCCCAAGAAACCTCTGATCTACTACTACATGATCGTGGTACTGCTGGTGCTGCTGTTCAACCTGCTGGCCATGCCCTGGCTGGCGGAGCACCAGATCAAGGAGGTGGACTACAACACCTTCGTCTCCATGACCGAGAAGAATGAGATCGGCCAGGTGGAGATCCAGCAGCAGAGCAACCGCATCCTCTTTACCTCCACCGACGGCAAAACCATCTACAAGACCGCCATCGTCCCCGACGACGGCCTGGTCCAGCGCCTGCTGGACGCCGGAATCTCCACCACCGGCGAGGAGATCGAGCAGACTTCCCTGCTGACGGATATCCTGGGCTGGGTCCTGCCGCTGGTGATCTTTATCGCCATCGGTCAGATCATCTCCCGCAGCCTGATGAAGAAAATGGGCGGCAGCGACTCCATGATGTTCAACCTGGGCAAGTCCGACGCCAAGGTCTACGTCAAGTCCGCCGAGGGTATCAAGTTTGCCGATGTGGCCGGTGAGGACGAGGCCAAGGAGAACCTGACGGAGATCGTCAATTACCTACACGATCCCACCAAGTATCAGGAGATCGGCGCGTCCATGCCCAAGGGCGTGCTGCTGGTGGGCCCTCCGGGCACCGGCAAAACCATGCTGGCCAAGGCTGTGGCCGGCGAGGCCAACGTGCCCTTCTTCTCCATCTCCGGTTCCGACTTCGTGGAGATGTTCGTGGGCGTGGGCGCCAGCCGCGTCCGCGACCTGTTCAAGGAGGCCGCCAAGGTCGCTCCCTGCATTATCTTCATCGATGAGATCGACACCATCGGCAAATCCCGGGATGGCAGCCGCTTCGGCGGCAATGACGAGCGCGAGCAGACTCTGAACCAGCTGCTGGCCGAGCTGGACGGCTTTGACCCCAGCAAGGGCGTCATCGTGCTGGGCGCCACCAACCGCCCCGAGGTACTGGACAAGGCGCTGCTGCGCCCCGGCCGCTTCGACCGGCGCATCACCGTGGACCGGCCCAACCTGGCCGGCCGTCTGGCCACATTGCAGGTACATACCCGCAATATCCGCCTGGCCGAGGACGTGAACCTGGAAAAGATCGCCCAGGCCACCGCCGGCTGCGTGGGCGCCGACCTGGCCAACCTGGTAAACGAGGCCGCCCTGCGTGCCGTGCGTAAGGGCCGCCGGGCCGTAAATCAGGACGATCTGCTGGTGTCCTTTGAGCTGGTCATCGCCGGCAGCGAGAAGAAGGGCACCGTCATCACCGAGGCGGAAAAGCGCATCATCGCTTACCACGAGGTGGGTCACGCGCTGGTGGCGGCCAAGCAGAAGAATGCCCAGCCCGTCAGCAAGATCACCATCGTACCCCATACCCAGGGTGCGCTGGGCTACACCCTGCACCTGCCGGAGGAGGAAAAGTTCCTCATGTCCCGTGAGGACATTCTGGCCGAGATCCGTACCCTGCTGGCCGGACGCTCCAGCGAGGAGGTGGTGTGCAACACCATGACCTCCGGCGCCGCCAACGACATCGAGCGCGCCACGGAGATGGCCCGGAACCTGGTGGCCCGCTTCGGCATGTGCGACGAGTTCGACATGATGGCCCTGGGCAGCGTCCAGAGCCAGTATCTGGACGGCGGCTACTCCATGACCTGCGCCCAGGAGACCTACGCCGCAGCCGACCGCGAGACCATCAAGATCCTGCGCCAGTGCCACGAGGAGGCCAAGCAGATCCTGCGGGAAAACCGGGAACTGCTGGACAAGATCGCCGCGTACCTGCTGAAGAAGGAGACGATCACCGGCCAGGAGATGATGGCCATCATCGAGGGCCGTGACCCGGAGACCGTGGACAACTACGGCGCCAGCAAGAGCAGCCAGCCCGCCTTCCGGCCCAGCGTACCGGAGACCATCGAGGCCCCCGCCAGGCACATCAACATCGTGTCCGAGCCCATCCCCATGCCGAACTACGATGAGAAGCCGGAGGATAAGGACCCGGAAAGCACCCCCGCCGAAGACAAACCGGCGGAGCACGCGGACGGCGACCCCGAATAAATGCACAGCAGCCCTGCGGCAGCGCCGCAGGGCTGTTTTCTTTTCAGTTTTCCGGCAGGTCCCGCACCCGTTCGCACAGCAGCGGCAGCGCCTTTTCAAACTCCACGCCGTACCACCCGGCCTGCGGGTCCCGTGCCGTGGCGTCGATACAGGCCAGCACAAATTCCACCGCCAGCGAAGCCGCCTGCTCCAGCGTCATGCCCCGCATGAGCCCGCCGGTGACAACGGCGGCGAAGATATCCCCCGTGCCGTGGAAGGAGGCCGGGTTCCGCGGACCAAGACAGGTAAAATATGTCTCCGCGCCGCTGTCATAGCCCATAGCGCCCAGCTTATCCGGCGCAAAGGACACCCCGGTGAGGATCACCTTCTTCGCCCCCAGCGCGGCCACCCCCCGCAGCAGCTCACGGGCAAAGCCCTCGTCCACCTCCTCGCGGTACGGCGTACCGGTCAGCAGACAGGCCTCCGTGATATTGGGCAGCGCCACGTCCGCCCGAGCCGTCAGGCGGGCCATCGCCGCCGGGAAAGCGCCGTCAAACCCGCTGTACAGCTTCCCGTGGTCCGCCATGGCCGGGTCCACGATCAGCAGCGTATCCGGGCTCTTCACCGCGTCGAAAAAGTCCATCACCTGCTGCACCTGGGGCGCGGAGGCGATGTAACCGGTATAGAGCGCGTCAAAATGCACCTGCTGAGACCGCCAGTGATCGGCGATGGCCGGCAGCTGGTCGCTGAGATCCCGGCTGACAAAGCCCGGAAACGCCGTGTGCGCACTGAGCACCGCCGTGGGCACGATGGCGCACTCCACCCCCATGGCGGAGATCACCGGCAGCGCCACCGTCAGCGAGCACCGCCCCAGACAGGAGATGTCCTGTATGGACGCTATTCGTTTCATAGAGCCGCCTCCTGTTCATCATACCAAAAAGGGAGAGGCACATGAATATGTGTCTTTCCCTTTTTGGTGCGGGCGGCGGGACTCGAACCCGCACGCCTGTTGGCAATGGAACCTAAATCCATCGAGTCTACCAATTCCACCACGCCCGCATATCCACGCCGTATTGTAGCACACTTCACGTCGGCGTGCAAGGAATGTTTTGCCTTTCCCCTCCCCCCTATGCTATACTGTCATCAACAGTACACGAAAGGATGGTGCCCCATGAGCGAAAATGCCCTCGCCTTGGCGCGTCAGCACGCGCCCTGCTACATTTACTCCCGCGAAATCCTTACCGCACAGGCAGAGACTCTCCACAGGACCTTCCCCGGCTTTGATATTCTGTTCTCCGTGAAGGCCAACCCCTTCCCACCGGTAATACGGCACCTTGCGGCGCTGGGCATCGGCGCAGATGCGGCCAGTGCGGGTGAGGTCTGCCTGGCCGCGGAATGCGGGATCGCGCAGGAGGATATCTACTTCTCCGCAGCCGGAAAAAGCGATCGTGCACTGGCCGCCGCGTGGGATAACTGCCATCTGATCGCCGATTCTATCGGCGAGGTGCGGCGAATCGCCGCTATGGCCGCTGCCCGCGGCGAGACAAAGGCCATCGGCCTGCGCGTGAACCCCGCTTTCAGTATGGACGGCGGTACGGGCGGAACGTCCAAGTTCGGCATCGACGAGTCCGACCTCCCGGCACTGAAAATCCTGCTGCAAACGCTGCCGATAGCCGTCTGCGGCCTCCATATTCACCTGCGCTCCCAGAACCTCTCCGCGGACACTCTCGCCCGCTACTACAAAAACTGCTTCGCGCTGGCCCTCCGCGTCCGCGATATTCTGGACTGTGCCATCGAGTATATCAACTTCGGCGGCGGAGTAGGCATCGTTTACGACCCGGCGTGCCAACCGCCGCTGAACATGAGCACCTTGAAGCAATGTACGCAGGCCGTGGCAGAGGAAAACGCCCGTACCCTCCGCGCACGGCTGCTGGTGGAGTCCGGGCGGTTTCTGACAGCACAGGCGGGAACGTACTATCTGCCTGTGGTAGACAAAAAGACGTCCCACGGCACCACCTATGTCATCGTAGAAAACTGTCTCAACGGCTTCCAGAAGCCCTCTCTTGCCGCCATGCTGCGTAACGCCGCCGGAGAAGGCCCCCTTGCGCCTCAGGAACCTCTGTTTACCGGCGAGACCGCCTTCCCCATCACCGCCCTGCCTGCGGAGGATACCGGCATCACCGAGACCGTAGACATCGCAGGAAACCTCTGCTGCGCTGTGGACGTGCTGGCTAAGAACTTCACCGGTCCGGCGCTGGCGGTGGGAGATCTTGTGGCCGTGGGGAACACCGGGGCCTACGCCAGAACGCTGTCGCCGCTGCTGTTTTCCTCCCACGACGTCCCTGCGGAATTCTTGATCTGAAAAACAGGGCAGCCCATTGGGCTGCCCTGCTTCCTTATTTCTCCCGTCTGATGGGCCGGATATACTTGAAGTACTGCCCCGGCACAAAATAGAAATACGTCTTGACGCCCTGTTCACTTTTAACCATACCGATCTCTCCCAATCCAAAGATATAGCGATCGAAGGGATGGATGCGGGTGCGGAGCACTACGGGGCGGGGCCGGCGGCGGTAAACACCGGGGGTAACGCCGTAGAGCGCCTTGAAGGCGCGGGTAAAGGCCTCCTGCCCGGAAAAGCCGTAGTCCAGCGCGATGTCCAACAAAGGCCGGTCGGTATCGCGCACCTCCTTCAGGGCAAAGGCCAGGCGCCGCTGGTGCAGGTAGGTACGCAGGGACATACCCGCGATCTCGCGGAATTTATGGGTGGCGTGGTACTCAGAATAGTACAGACGTGCCGCCAGCGCCCGCAGTGTCAACGCCTGATCGTCCCGGCGCATAATGGCGTCGTCCATCTCATTGACGACGGTCTGGATCAGCTGCTGCCATTCGTACATAGGCTCGCTCCCTTCTCTCGCTGTGAACAGAATACACCCTTTTCGCCCCAAATGTTTGATACGAGTTGCTGTTAAAACAGGGACGGCTCCCGCCGTCCCTGTCCGCTTATTCCACTTCAGCAGCCTCCGCCGGCTCCTCCTGCCCCTGTCTGGGCAGCTGCTCGGGCCACTTGGCCCAGGTCTGGCGGATATAGGGGATCATCTGATCCCGGGGCATATCCAGTGCCGCGGCCAGCTCGCCGTAGAGCTGGTCCTCAGCCCGCTTGAGATAGCGCTCATCCATCTGGCTGACCTTCTTACCATGGCGCAGGGCCCACGCCCGCTTGCGGCAGATACCGTGGATCATGGCGGCCAGCTCAGCGCAGTCACAGCGGAGCACCAGCTGGTGGTAGAAATCCTTGGCAGCACGCATACCGCGCTCGGCGGGCTTCTGCTCCGGCAGGACCGGCAGCGCGGCGATCAGTTTCAGCGCACAGTCACGGCTGATGATGGGACGCATGAGGACAGCGGTGTCCACAGGAGTCATAACGGTGCCGCCGCGGTACAGGGGAGAAAGATGATAGTAGACCTTGTCGCCGCCGTCATAGGCCAGACCGGATGGCCCTATGGACTCCACCCGGCAGACGCCCTCGCCGCCGTATACCACCAGATCACCCGCTGCAAACATCACACACGCTCCTTATCCGCAACATACATACACATATATACACAAAAAGGCACATGGCACACGACCATGCGTTCCCCATTTGCTCACCATTACCTGACATCAGTATAACATATTCTGACGAAAAATGTAAGCACAAATTTTACCGTGACTGTCGATTTTCCCGGAAAGTTGTGATACAATGCAGGAAAACTTTTGCGAGGTGCAGCCATGAAAAAACCTGTCATCCATCCCTCCGCCTTTGTGGCGGACAACGCCACCGTCCGGGGCAGCGTGACCCTGGGCGCTAACAGCAGCGTGTTCTTCGGCGCGGTGCTGCGGGGCGACCGGGCGCCGATCACCATCGGTGCGGGCACGAATATCCAGGATAACTGTGTGGTGCACGTGGACTACGACCATCCGGTGACGGTGGGCGAAAACGTAACGGTGGGCCACGGGGCCATTCTCCATGGGTGCACCGTGGGTGACAACACCCTCATCGGCATGGGCGCCATCGTGCTGAACGGCGCGAAGGTCGGCAGCAACTGCCTGATCGGCGCGGGGGCGCTGGTACCACAGAACGTGGAGATACCGGACGGGTCTTTGGCCTTCGGCTCCCCCGCCAAGATCAAAGGCCAGCTGGACGAGGCCGCCATTGACGAGCTGCGGCAGGCGGCGCTGGACTACCAGAAGGAGGCCATGGCATACAAGGCCGGGCAGAAACAATAAAAATATGCGCTCCGACCAAGAGCCGGTGCGCATGGCTGAAAAGCGGCCCCCGGCACAGCCGGGGGCCGCTGACCGTTTAGACGACGGCGAAGAACTTAATGATAAACAGCAGGGAGATAACGTAGGTCAGGATGGAGACCTCCTTGGCACGGCCGGAGAACACCTTGATCACGGTGTAGGAGATCATGGCAATACCGATACCGTGGCCGATGGAGCCGGAGATGGGCATTGCCAGCAGCATCAGGAACACGGGAACCACCTGATCCAGATCGTCAAAGTCCACGTTCTTCAGGCCCTGGAGCATCAGGATGCCCACGTAGATCAGGGCGGAGGAG
>OGMF01001430.1_pt1 | contig 22994 bp, 20 predicted proteins | sample 1572921 | NCBI WGS metagenome assembly OGMF01 (sample SAMEA2581919, study PRJEB24529) | metagenome | biome: Human gut stool | place: China | collected 2011 | reverse complement strand
CTTTATTTTTATCGCATCGTCTGTTTATACGCTTACATCATTCCCATTCCGGCGCCGCCTGCAGGCATTGCAGGGGTATCTTCTTTGATGGAAGCAACTACGGATTCGGTTGTAAGTAAGGTGGAAGCTACGCTTGTTGCGTTCTGAAGTGCGCTTCTTGTTACCTTGGCAGGATCAAGAATACCTGCAGCAACCATATCCACATATTCTTCTTTTAATGCATCAAATCCTGTTCCTACAGGAGATTCTTTTACTTTGTTGATGATAACGCTTCCTTCCAGTCCTGCGTTTGCAGCAATGGGGAACAGAGGTGGTTCCAGTGCCTTTAATACGATCTGTGCACCGGTCTTTTCATCACCTTCAAGGCTGTCAGCAAGCTTTGCAACTTCCTTGGACGCATGGATATATGCAGAACCACCACCACAGATAATACCTTCTTCTACTGCGGCTCTGGTAGCTGCAAGTGCATCTTCGAGACGAAGCTTTGCTTCCTTCATTTCGGTTTCGGTTGCAGCACCTACACGGATAACTGCTACGCCGCCTGCAAGCTTTGCAAGTCTTTCCTGTAATTTTTCTTTGTCGAAATCAGATGTGGTTTCTTCGATCTGTTTCTTGATCTGGCTGATTCTGGCTGCAATTGCCTCCTTATCACCTTCACCATCAACGATAACGGTATTTTCCTTCTGAACCTTAACAGATTTCGCACGGCCTAACTGAGCCATAGTAGCTTCCTTAAGGTCAAGACCAAGTTCTTCGCTGATTACCTGACCACCTGTCAGAATTGCAATATCCTCAAGCATTGCTTTACGTCTGTCACCATAACCGGGTGCCTTAACAGCAACAACATTGAAGGTACCACGTAATTTATTTACGATCAGAGTGGTAAGTGCTTCGCCTTCTACATCTTCTGCAACGATTAAAAGCTTTGCACCGGACTGTACGATCTGCTCTAACAGCGGAAGGATTTCCTGGATGTTGGAGATCTTCTTATCCGTAATCAGGATGTAAGGATTGTCAAGAACCGCTTCCATCTTATCCATATCGGTTGCCATGTATGCGGAAATATATCCTCTGTCGAACTGCATACCTTCTACCAGGTCAAGCTCGGTCATCATCGTCTTGCTTTCTTCGATGGTAATAACGCCGTCACCGGATACCTTTTCCATTGCATCTGCAACAAGCTTACCGACTTCTTCATCTCCTGCGGAAATGGCTGCTACTCTTGCAATATGCTCTTTACCGTTTACCTTGGAGCTCATCTTTGCGATGGCTTCTACTGCACAGTCAGTTGCTTTCTTCATACCTTTACGAAGGATGATCGGGTTAGCGCCTGCTGCAAGGTTCTTCATACCTGCATTTACCATTGCCTGTGCAAGTACGGTTGCGGTTGTTGTACCATCACCGGCTACATCGTTGGTCTTGGTTGCTACTTCCTTAACGAGCTGTGCACCCATGTTTTCGAAGGAATCCTCTAATTCGATTTCCTTTGCAATGGTAACACCATCGTTTGTGATTAACGGAGCGCCATAGGACTTATCCAGAACTACGTTTCTTCCCTTAGGTCCAAGTGTTACTCTTACGGTGTCAGCTAACTGATTAACACCGGCTTCTAATGCTGCACGGGCTTCTGCCCCATATTTAATTTCCTTTGCCATGATTTTTTCCTCCTGAAAATCTACTAAATTATTTCTCTTTCATTTCCATAATGAAATGCCTTTTGATTGAAATACTTCTTAACCACTGATTTTTAAACAAAGCTTCTTAAACAGACGCTTCTTACTGGATCACTGCAAGAATATCACTCTGTTTTACAATGATATATTCCTCGTCATCGATCTTTACATCAGTTCCTGCATATTTGGAGTAAATAACCTGATCTCCAACCTTTACTTCCATCTTGATTTCCTTGCCGTCTACAACTCCGCCGGGGCCTACTGCAATAACCTCTGCCTGCTGGGGTTTTTCCTTGTTCTGTCCGGGTAATACGATACCGGATTTGGTGGTTTCTTCTGCAACTAACTGTTTCAGAACAACTCTGTCTGCTAATGGTACTAATTTCATGATTTACTGCCTCCTTGTTATATCTTAAAAATCTCTATGTTCCTTTGTCTTATTAGCACTCATTTATATTGAGTGCTAACATCTAAATCATATATTAAATTTATATGCCTTCCTTTGCAAATTGTATCACAATGCTATATTTTTCTTTTTCTTATATTATCTCTCTTTTTCTTTGTTTTTCTCTCGTTTTTGCATTTGGCACGTTTAATTTATTAAAACTTTGTGAACAAATTATAATAATGTAAAAAAGATGACCACTTTTTTACAGTGGTCATCTGTCTCACTCATTTATAACTACACCTGTTATTACACCTATTATACAGTCACAGCGTTACTTTCCTTTACCCTCAAGACGTTCCCGGTAGCCCGGTTCCTGTTTCATGGCAAGCTTATCCTCGAACATCTCATACTGTGCATCGGAAAACAGATCCTGTACCGACTGCTCGATATTATTCTTATACACAATACCGATTGCCACAGACGGTGCCAGCTTCTCATCCTCATAGTTTACGCATCGTTCCTTAATTCTGCGTGCATAATCCTCCGCTTCTCCCTCTTCTACCATCGGAATCAGAACTCCGAATACATCCCCGTCAATTCTACCGATTACAAAATAAGGATTTGCCTCTTTCCGTACGATATCCGCAATAATACGGATCAGACGGTCACTTTCTTCATCTCCGTAATGATCGTTTGCATACTTCCAGTCATTGATGTTAATTTCAATTACTGCTACCGGAACAATTTCGGACCGGTCCACAATCTGCATTCTTTTTTCAAAATAATCATTCGCAAATACACCGGTCAGTTCATCCATACGTGAGGACTGCTCCTTCTGCTTTGCTTCGTCCTTCCCTTCCAGCTCTTCCATGTACTCTACAACCAGCCGCATATCCTCCGCACTGGAAATCGGGAAGCTATTCATACTCTCTTTTCTCTTCTGATCCATAAAACCTGTATTATGCTCCATGCCAATACCTCCGTATCGTTGTTTTTCATTTGTAGCATATACGATAAGTATATCCTTTCCCGATACGGAACGCAAGACCTTCCATTACTTTCTTCCCATCGCTCTTAACACTCCAAAAGTCAATTCGTAAATCCGCTTCCGGACAGGAAAATACCCTTTCCGAGTGATCCTCTGCGTATACAGATGGGTCACTCAGGAAGGGTATTCTCATTTATATATATCCCCTAAACCTTTTACTTACAGTTATTATTTTACACTAAAATTCTCTCTTTGTGGGACAGATTACGTGAATTACAGATTTTTCGACATGAATTACAGATTATTGGGATATGCGGGTTCTCCCGCTCCATGTTATAATGTAATGAGTCTCAGAGAAAACCAAGCGACTGCCAAGCAGGCATTTGGTTTTCTGGGCTCATTAACGAGCAAATATCCTGCAAAGCAGGATGAATAGCACGAAGTGCGGATTTGCGAGTTATAACTATAAAAATCCCCCAAGAGGTCTCAACATGCGAATTGCCATTTGTGATGATGATCCAATCGAATTACAGAACATTTCAACTTTTATAGAAGAATATTTTAAGAGCAAAAATCTTCCGTTTAACTGCAGGTCCTTTTCAAGCAGTACCGAACTGGCCAATACCGCTCCCGGTGAGTTTGACCTTTATCTGCTTGATGTCTTAATGCCTACTCTTAACGGAATCGAACTGGCGAAAGAAATCCGCAGCTTTGACCGTGCTGCCCATATTATTTTTCTGACCTCTTCACCGGAATTTGCTGTTGAAAGCTATTCGGTGAAAGCGAGTAACTATCTCTTAAAGCCGGTTTCCACAGAGCTCCTTGCTGCTTCCCTTGACGAGCTTTTAGAAGAGGCGTCTCTCAGGCAGGAAAAGTATGTGGTTCTGCGAAGCTCCATCGGAATCCGTAAGATCCGGCTGTCCCAGATTGTATATGCGGAAGCGCAGGAGCGCCGTATTCTGTACCATCTGGAAAATGGAGAAGTCTTAGAATGTACCGGACGCTTTTCTTCCGTCTGTGAGGATCTGCTTAAAAACCGGGAATTTTTTCTTCCGCACCGATCGTTCCTCGTAAACATGAGTTATATCAGTACCATTGGAAATACTGATATTCAGATGCAGACCGGACAGATCATTCCCTTAGCCCAGCGCCGGTTAGTTGAAATCAAGAAATATTATCTGGCCTATCAGATGGAGGATATTTTAGGATGAACGCTGCTGACATTGCAAATTTGATCAATTATGCCTTTGTTTTATTCTTCGGAATCATTGCTGCTTTTTATATGGCAGATCTTCCGTTTGAAGAACACCACCGGCTCTATGCCCTGACGTTGCCCGGATTCAGCGCCATACAGCTTGTATGCTATCTTCTGCTTGGTCAGACCGTTGTCTATAAATGCTATCCGCTTCTTATCCATCTGCCCTTAATTCTGCTGATCCGCTTTGTGTGCCACAGGAACACCTATATTTCCATCATCGCCGTGCTCGCAGCCTACCTGTTCTGTACACCGCGTAAATGGTTCGGTACGCTGATCGCTTCCTTTGCAGGCAACGATCCTATGGTTTCCAATATCGGAGCCATCCTGATCACGATTCCGCTCCTGCTTTTGATTATCCGTTATGTTGCCCCCTGTATCACCCGTCTGCAGCATGAAAGCAAGATGCTTCTTAGCCTGTTCATGCTGTTGCCCGTTATATATTACATTCTGGAATACTCCTTTACGGTATATACCGATCTGCTCTACACAGGAGGCGCCGTTGTTATGGAATTCATGGACAGTGTAATCGTTATACTGTACTTTATATTCTCCATGCTTTCCCTTGAATTTTCCAGCCAGATACATAAAGCCCAGCAGGCAAATGTCCTCCTTACGGCAGCTGCCACACAGGCCCAGAAGGAAATCGCCCAGCTTTCGAAATCCGAGCAACAGGCAGCAATTTACCGCCACGATCTGCGGCATCACATGAACTTCCTGCAATCCTGCATTCAGGAGAATCGGAAAGAAACTGCTCTCAACTATATCAATGAAATCTATGATGATCTGGAGCGCAGCCGGTTCACACGGTACTCAGCGAATGAACCATTAAACCTGATTCTCTCTTTTTATGCAGACAAAGCTTCTGCAGGCAATATACAAACTGACATCCGGATTACGGCAACAGACTTCACCCGTTTCCAGATTATGGATTTATGCAGTCTGCTTGGAAATGCATTCGAAAATGCCATTCACGCCTGTGAGCAGATGGAACACCCGGACAAGGCCTACATCAAACTTAAAATCTACGAAAAAAGTAACCGCCTCTGTATTAATATGGTCAACACCTACTCCATGGAACCGGTCTTCGAGAATAAGATCCCCGTTTCCCATAAGAGCAATCACGGAATTGGTGTCATCAGCATGATTTCTATTATTGAAAAATATGGCGGCGTATATGGCTTCTCCGCCAGCAACGGGGAATTTCACTTTCAGGTTTCCATGTAACATGCGCACTCACACAATGTTACTTTTACTTTATAGGAATTTCCTATAAAGTAAAAATAAATCCCGGCAAGAATTTCTCTCACCGGGATTTCATTTTACATTTTCACAGTAACCGTTCGGCCATACCCGTTCATAAGCTGCCGAATTGTTTATGCGTATATCTTCTCAAGCATCATATTCCCGCAGTACTGCTAATCACGAAGAATAAACTTCTCTAACAGCTCACTTAAAGTAGAGGCAGATGCTGCCAGTTCTTCGCTCGTAGCAGAAGTTTCCTCTGCTGCTGCAGAATTGGACTGGATAACATCGTTGATGTCTTCCACACCCTTACGGATCTCTTCTACAGATTTAGCCTGTCTGTCAGATGCGGTACGGATGTTAGCTACTTCCTGAATAATCTTATCCAGCTCATCCATAACCTTCTTCATAGCTTCTCCGGTTTCCTTCGTTACCTTATTGCCATCCTCCACTTCATTTAAGGACTGCTCAATCAGCTTCTTGGATTCTACTGCGGAATTCGCACTTTCCTCTGCAAGCTGTCTGATCTGGTCAGCAACAACGGCAAATCCACGTCCTGCTTCTCCTGCACGTGCCGCCTCAATCGAAGCATTCAGGGAAAGTAAATTGGTCTGGGATGCAATATTCTCAATATCTGCAATGATCTTCTCAACATTCTGTGTGGTTGTATTAATCTTCTTCATTGCCTCTACCAGCTCATCCATCTTCTTCTGGCTGTTGCTGGCTTCAATGCCAACCTGTTTCGCCTTGTCATGGACAATATCGGTAGATTTCGTATTCTCTAATACCTGATTGGTTACTTCATCCACGGTAGCTACCAGCTCTTCTACGGCTGCTGCCTGATTGGTTGCACCTTCTGCAATATCCTGTGCACTCTCTGCCAGCTGACCGCTTCCTGCGGATACCTGCTCGCCCGATTCCTGAATGCCATGCATGGTCTCACTGATCTTCACTACCATTTCATTCAATTTATCCAGTACACTGCGTAGCTGTCCGACATAAGCCTCCGGGCAGCTGCTTCTGACATTGAAGTTACCTACTGAAAAACTCTCTACGATCATTAACAGATCGGAAACCACCTTCTTTAATACACCTGCTGCTGTCTCGAAGGTATCGGAAAGACCACCTAACTCATCCTCTGCTTCATACGGAGTTCCAATTTCAAAATCTCCCTGGGAAATCTTCTCTGCCGCCACCACCAGACTCTCAATCGGTGCAACCAGTAATGCTGCAAGTCTCTTCATTACATAGGCATTAAATGCTACCCCTAAAATGGCAAGTACTAAAATCACGATAATCCCCGGAATATTCTTACTCATAACCATCTCTGCAAGAGATACAACAACAAGTAATAAAAAGGAAATCGTTACCATCCGGAACACCAGATTTAATTTATCCTTGATGGGTCTGTCTCTTAACATTTTGTCAATTTTGTTTTTCACTATGCCTCTCCTCCTGTATATTCATATAAGTTATATTATAACTATATAAAGCGCATAATTCAAGTGCTAAACTTGTATTCTGCCTGCAAAATCCATGTAGAACAACGAATTGCATGACCATTTTCTGTAAATTAAAAGAGACATCCATCACGAATGTCTCTTTAAAAATCTGCCTCTGAAATTCAGTTTATCAATAAGTTCAAATCAGAGTCTATGCATTTACCTTTTTGCCCTTCTGATTCTTCAGTGTCTGTACACCTTCGATTACCAGAACGACTGCAAGGCCAATTAACAGAATACCTAAAATGGTCTGTGCATAAGGACCCCAGTCAGCTCCGCCTGCTGCAATCATACCGATCTGGTTCTTCACCGTGATTGCTAAGGAAGCGATGGTTACTACGATCATGAATGCCATCGGGATTAAGAACATTCTGTTATTCTTTCCTGCATTGCCAAGCCATGTAGCTACAGCAAGAAGTCCGATACCTGCAAGAAGCTGGTTGGCTGCACCAAACAGACCCCAGATCTTTGCATATCCGGTCATACCAAGCAAGATACCGAGAACTACGGTAAGGATGGTTGCAAAGTACGGATTTACCATAACCTTCCTGAATCCACCCTTGATATCCTTCGGTGTCTGTCCGGGTTCCAACCAGAACTCCTGGAACATGAAACGTGCAAGACGTGTTGCCGTATCCAGAGAGGTCAGACAGAATGCGGAATAAGTTAATACCAGTAAGGAATTTAAAATCTTGTAGCTTCCCGGAATAATGTCATCGATCATGTGGGCGATACCACCACCAAAGATTGCGGTTGCACCAACTAAAGCGTTGTCCGGATTTGCTGCATTCCACTTGTATGCATATCCGATTGCACAAAGAGTAAGTACGGCAAGTACACACTCTAATAACATACCACCGTAAGCGATCGGCTTAGCGTCCGTTTCCTTATCCAGCTGCTTGGAGGTCGTTCCGGAAGAAACCAGTGAATGGAAACCGGAAATTGCACCACATGCAACAGTTGTAAACAATACCGGGAACAGATACTGTGTACCGTTGCCATTGTCTACTGCAAATCCGCCAAATGCAGGGAAGCTGGAGTCAAAGGTAGGATGTGCTACGATAACACCAAATACTGCTACGCCAAGCATTGCATATAATAAGAAGGAGCTTAGATAATCACGCGGCTGAAGCAGAATCCATACCGGTGTTACGGAAGCAATGGCAATATAAAGACCAACGATCCACATCCAGGTCTTCGTAGACAGGTAAATTGGATGGAAATTCATGCCGATTGCCATAATTGCAACAATTGCAAGTACACCGATTACGGAAGCAATCCCCATCGGCATATTGCGACGGTATACACAGAAACCAAATGCAATAGCCACAACAATAAAGAGCAGGGAAATCATTGCTACCGATGCAGGAGTCGCAGATTTGACCATATCTACCGCACCACTCTCATCATATACTGCACCAAAGGTAGTTGCTACAATAGAAGCAAATGCAGCTACCACAAGGATCAGTGTCAGATAAGAGAAAATGATAAACAGTCTCTTAGCCCGTTTGCTCATATTAGTAGAAATAATTTCGCCAATGGACATACCTTTATTGCGGACAGAAGCAAAAAGCGCACCAAAGTCATGTACACCACCGAAGAAAATTCCTCCAACTAAAATCCAGAGGGCTACGGGCAGCCATCCGAAAATTGCTGCACCAATCGGTCCTGTAATAGGACCAGCGCCTGCGATGGATGAAAAATGATGTCCCATCAGAACCGGAGCCTTTGCCGGTACATAGTCCACACCGTCTTCCATAGTATGTGCAGGTGTTTCTTTGTTTCCTTCGCCTACGCCCCACTGTTTACACAGCCAGCCACCGTAAAAGATATAGCCGATTACCAGAATGGCAACGCAGATCAGAAGAAGTACTAATGAATTCATGTTACTTATCTCCCTTCATTCTTGATGAATATAGTACTTTTTTCAAAAATTTCGCTGTATGACGGCCGCCCGGATTCGCGTCAATCTGTCCTGTTGACAGCTCCACCAGAGCCGTATGATGATCCATCCATCCATGCAGTGAAAAATGAAAACTTTTGGAAATGCGGCATTTCTTCAATGCCCGTCTTGCGTCCTCCTCACACGTATCACAGATAAAAACCGGTGTGATAAAAGAAGACATATGTCCCGGCCCGATGTGAAGCCTTTCCATCCCATCCGCATGTACATAATCGCGCCACTTCTCATACAGTTCGCGTGTTAAATGCGGAATATTAATAAGATAAAGAAATTCCTCATTGTCTGCTGTCCACAATTCAGCCTTTTTCGATATCACATATCTTCCTGAATGCTCAAAAAAATCACAGCGAGCTGTGATCGGGATCCGGTCATCTTCAACCGGATGAATGTCATAGCAGGAACTGAGACTCTTCAGCAACCGTTCAATAGCAGTTTCTCTCGTATATTGCATTCCTAATTGATTCACTCCGTAAAAATTAAATTTCTGTAAAATTTCTATTACATTTTTATTATTTTAATACGTTGTTTTCATTTTCGCAACCCCTTTCGACATTCTCCGTCCAAACAGTTCCGCTATAATACAGATCCGGTAATGCCTGCACACCAAGCATTACCGGATCTTTGTTATAAGCGAAGCGCCTTCCTATGAATTATATAAAAGAAGCAACACAATATGCCGCATATATGGCAAGTAATGCAATTCCCTGCACCCTGGAGGATTTCTTCCGAATCAGAATCGGTATCAGCAGCACTGCCATAACAAGCAAGGCAAGCGGCATGTCGATCAAGACCGTGGATCGTTCCAATGGAATACCTGCGATTGCAGAAGGAATACCAATTACCAGAAGCATATTCAGGATATTGGCTCCAACGATATTGCCAAGTCCGACATTTCCATAGCCCTTAATAATCGAAACCAGGGACGTCACCAGTTCCGGCAGGGAAGTTCCAAGTGCAATAAATGTAACCGCAATGACACGCTCCGGCACACCGAGGGCTTCCGCAATCAGAATACCGTTATCCACGAGCAGATTAGCACCAAAATAAAGAAACACGGCACATACCACAAGAACAAGCAGATGCTTCCAGATCGGGCCTCCTTCTTTCTTCCCATCCTCTCCATTCTCACTCTCTTCGCCCTCAGATCCAGCCTTCTTAATATTAAGGTACGCATACACCGCAAACAGCAGGATCAGCACAATACCTGCCGGACGATTGAATTTCTGTGTAAGATAAGCATACAGGTTCATGCCGATCAATACCGCAAAGAAGAAAATCCCTCTCCACCGGATTGCCGCTGCCTCAATCTTCTTTGATGGGCGAATCGTCTGTGTCAGCCCGGCAATCAATGCCGTATTACAGATGATCGAGCCAAATGCATTTCCTGCTGCGATTGCGGCAGATCCATCAAATGCTGCCGTTGTGGATACCAGAATTTCAGGAAGGGTGGTACCGAGACTTACTATGGTTGCTCCTACAACAATCTCCGGAATCCCCAGCTTTTTGGCAATTGCTACTGCCGCATCCACTAACCGGTCACCCCCAAGACAGATCAGAATAAGTCCCAGAATAAATAGTAAAACTGTCTGTATCATTTTCGATATCCTTTCTTTGCACAGACCTTTTTCTTTGGTAGTATTTCCTCTTATGTCTGTTTTTATTTCAAAGTATCACACACCATAATTCATCTGTCAACCGTTTCCGGCAGCTTATGAATAGGCACGGCTGAACTGCTACATCTGCAAGCGTATGAATTCTCACAACCAGTGATCCGAACGGTAATGAGTATCATCATCAGCAATATGAACCATCTTTTATCGCACGATTCTCCCTTCATATACTAACCGCGATTCAGCCTCTGGTCTCTCATAAACAGGTACCTGTCATCCGCCTCATCATAGTATTTACGCCCGGATCCCGAAAAAATCTGCATTAATATGGAGCATGACTGATTATAAAACTCATCCTCATAATGGACAATATGAGCACCACCAAGCGGAAATTTATCCGACGCAAAATAATGCTTTGAAATATCGATCACATAGCATTTCGTCAAATCCTCAAACATCTTTTCATATTGCAAAATTGCCTGCTTTCTCTTTTCCAGATCTTCGCTTCCGCTGTTTAACTTTTGCAGCCTGTCATCCAGATCAATATAGGTATCCTTCAGGTCTGTCTTTATAAGAATTATGTTTTCTCCATATTTTCCGAGCAAAAACCGGGCAAGCCTTGTCATTTGTTCACCGGCATATTCCATATCATAGTTTTCAAAGAAATATGTATTCCGGCTGCATTCTCCTGATACCTGCTTATAAAATCCGGTTCTTTGAACAAAATCATCTATTTCCCACAATTGTCCCCTGAACATTACGGCATTACAGATCAAATCATAAAAATCTATCACGATCCAGTCAGCTGATGATGCTTTCAGGACATCTATCCCCGAATGCCGGAATGCTTCTTCAATGGTCCTTCTTCGCCAGGAATTGTTCTCAAATAAACTGTTATCCTTCGGAACATCACATGGAACCGGAGCTTCAAAGGCAAGTAAATGCGGCTGCTTGAAGATATATTTATTCACCACTATATCCTGCTTATTTCGATTCATTATCTCCCTGGAAATACAGCTTCCCCAGATATCCACCTTTATTTTGTGGTTAGCGGATAAAAATTGCTCCAGGGCTTTCCCATTATTTTTTATCAGAAAGAGAATTTCACACTCGTCCTCACAAACACTGAAGCCGACCATTTCCGAGAGCTGTAATGCCATCTCCTTCAGAATCTGCATTTTCCACATGAATAATATCCGATAACATTCATAAGACCCGGAAAGCTCCTTCTCTATAATCATCTGAATTGCTTTGGCTGCACTCAGCAGCTCCTTATTCATTTCGTTTTCTTCCAGATAAAGTACGGCTTCTTCAAGGTCTGCCACATGGTGTTTCATCAACTCCATTATTCCATGGTAATGTGACCGGATAAATTCCTTAGACGAATACATGATGATTTTATCTGCCAATTGCTCCTGATTAAGCATTCTGTTTTGATAGCCGCGCGCCATCAGATTATCATAATACTTTAATATTCTATCCATTCTGAATTCCTGATTCTCTTCAGAATAATAAAATTGATGACTCTTACTTTCAAAAATATCTCTCAGCTTATGGGCAGTATCCAGATAAAAATGTTCCTCAAATGCAGACGGCGAGGTGGACTGTGCATCTCCGAAATAATGCCCTGCTATATCAATAACGACCGGATTCACAATAGAAATAAAATAGCTCTCCAGCTCCCTGATACGATTATTTAAGGCGCTCCGGTTTTTACCGTTTCTCATCTCTCCCTTTACTACCAGTGTCTCAGAAAAGCTCAGTCGAACTAATACAATCTTTTCTTTAGGATAATATTTCAGTAAAAGTCCGGCATATTTCCTAATCTGTTCTTTCCAGAAGCTTTCACTAAACGGAGGTGTCTGTTTCTCAAATTTGTCTTTATTTGTTTTGTAAAAATCAGATAAAACAAAAGCATCGGAGGCCGTGTAATAATTATCATCCATTTTATAAAGAGAAATTGCTGCAGCAGCATAAAAATCAACTATCATATATTCTGCCCGGTTTTTTGAAAGGCACTGTTCAAGGTCTTTTTCTATATCTATCCTTACCCGCTCTGCACACCGTTCCTTCAACTCCTGTTTTTTACCGTTCAGTATGGATAACTGGGAAATAATACACGCATCCTGATTTATCCGGCACTCCGGCAAATAAGAAAATATTTTTTTCAACACAACAGAGCCCTGCAGCATCACGTCCGGCTCCGGCGCTGAGGGTATCATCCGGGCATTCTCTGACAGGAGCTCCGCAATTCTTTCCCTTTCTTTTCCACCGGCAATTCCTATCTTTATACCACAGGAAGCATCGTCTCTGCTTATTGTCGGAATAAACGATATTGCAGACGACACTTTACCCTTCGGACTCTTATGCAGTTTACAGCACATAACCGCACCGAGTCTGTTTTCACTGAATTCATTCATTGATGTGAGAAAATTTCCCAATGAATAAGCGCATGGCACCATTCTTTCATCGGAGGTGGTAAGTATTTCATAATTCTGCATCAAATGAGGATGCGATGCAACAATCAGATCAGCTCCTGCTTCTGCCATTTCTTCCGCCGTTTTTCTTTGAGCGGATTTTATCTCAGAGGAATTCATCTTTCCCCAATGCTGATATGCAATAATGAATTCCGCGTGATTTTTTCTTGCCTCATCAACATACTGTTTAAATAATTCTGTTTTGTACCGGCCAAGCTCCTCCATCCACAAATTCATTTTAGCTTCGTGTCCATTATTAATCATACACAAAGCAATCACGGCAATTTTTATCCCCTTAACGGAAAAATAAACCGGATTATCATTAAGTGTTCCTATGTTTTGCATACCATTACTTCTGATCAACGAAACTGTATTTTTCAATCCTCCAGCCCCCGTATCGCAGTTATGGTTATTTGCTGTAACCAATGCATCAAAGCCCGCATCCTTTACAGCTCCGATAAAGGTTGAAGGTGAATTACAATTAGGACTTCCGGATGAAGTTCTCAGTTCTTCGCATTCATACGGAGAATGGTCATCACACATGGTTTCCAGTACACCAATTGCCAAATCTCCCTTTTGAATAATCGTGCTGATATCGTCAAACGAACCTGTAAAATCAAATTCCTTATTTTGGACTATACGCTGATGATTTACCGCACACATCAGATCTCCCATCAGCATGATCATGGCATCTGATTCCCGTGTTCTCGATAGGTCGCGGCCGCACACGATCCGGGTTTTTGTACATTCTCCATTCTCCATTTGGCTGATGACTTCCGTCATGCCCTTTTTTCTGGCGGTCACCATCCCATCTTCATCCACAGCAGCAACATCTTCATCCACCGATTCAAAACTAACGGAAGGAATGGTATTTTTATATTCTACTTCTATTTTTTTCGATTCATTTTCAGATAAGCAAATGACATTTTGAGCCTTTAATTTCATTGAAACAGGTACAAATGGAATTTTATCCGATTTGTTCCCCCTGATTTCCACACCGTCACAAAATTGATATGCACACACATCCGCAAGATATTCCACCCCGTTTCGAAAACCCAGAATGGTTTTCTCCGGTTTTTGTGAATACCTGGTTTTAATGCACAGCTCCGGTTCACTGGCTCTGTAATAAGACAGAATATAACCGTCTGCATTTTTCACTTCATTCCAGGAAGAAATGGCTCTGCCATCTCCCCCTTTTACCTTAAAGCCATCTGGAATCCCAATACGAGCTTCCAAATCATTATTCTTCATTCTCCACATATAGCAATCATTCTCCATTATGCAAAATTAACTTATAATACTTGGCATAGCCATCAATAAAGTGCTGGTTGTCATCAATTCGCGCCCTGAAATCATCGTGACGTACAAAGAATGAACCAAGAATTTTATCCGGCCTTTCCATATACATCGCATATTCCGGATAAAAATATCCATCCAGCATATGAAATGCCCTGTGCTTGATAATCTCAACAAATTCATCCTCATCAATCTGATTTATATAATCCACTGAAATGTTCTGTTCTTTTATTCTCAGGTAGATGTCATAGGTTTCCATCAATAATTCAAGATAAGTATGATATGAGGTTTGTTGTTTTCTAATCCTCTCGCGATTCTCCCATGCATTTCTGAGTGCAAATGTATAATACTTTTCTTCATGTACAAACCTGGTAAACTCATTCATTGCATAAGCCAGCCAATGATCTCTGTATACCACGTAATTCTTATTTATAAAATAATCAATACTCCGTCTTGCAGCATCAAGATAAGCATTATTACCGGTAATATCATAGGCCTTTATCAGGGCATATGCTGACTCTCCATCGTAGTATACGGTACGGAAGGCCTCTTTTACCTCAAAATTGGCTGCGTCTAAAACATGAGTCATTTTTCCGGTTTCTTTATCCTGCAAATATAAAATTCCATTTGCCAGAAGCGTAATCATATCCGTAAAGTCACGATCCCCAAATACTTCCATATGCTTCGTCAGCGCAATAACAGCAATTCCATTTCCCCCAAGCTTAATTTCCCTGCTTCCTGCTTCAACAACAAATGCCGTCTCATTATCCTTATAACTGATTTGTGTGAGAAGATAATCGATTGCTTTATTTATCGTTTCCAGTAAAGAATTATCGCCTGTAACCTCATATGCACACATCATAGACCATACCGTTCCGGTATGTCTCAATATGTTATAGGAAGTCATTACCGCATTAAATCGTGAAAAATAACCATATATAAATTTATCTGACGGTAACATCTGCCTTGTTAAATACTGAGAAGAGGTTGTGAGAATTTCCCTTACAAACTCAGGAGTAAGCTCTCCGATCGTTCTTCTTCCACAATGCATTCCCGCATTATAAAGCATATATATTTCCTTATCCGTGTCCATAAAAAAGCTTTTGCAATTAAAGAAATAAACAAATGGCAGGATGACAGGAGAACACGGTCTTCCATTCCAGCCTAAGTATTTTTCCACCTGTTCTGTGTTAATACAGGGAACATTCTCATGACCGGGCTTCGATGCCTTCATAGGTATGACGGAATAATCATAAAGTCCATAGGAATTAGCCTCTGCTTCCAAAAAAGCTATATCCATCCATGGATCCAGCGAAAATCCCATTCTGAAAAAATCCTTATATTTTACTGACAGAAAAATTTTCTTTAAATTCGCAAATGGAACTTTTTGAACAAAATCCACAACATCAATTTTAATCCACACCGGCGTAAGGCTGTATTTATCAATAACAGTCCTTACCTTTTCCCTTACTTTCATAAAGGAAGCTTCAAAATCCGCAGCCGATGCATGACATACCCTGGCTCTTTTCTTCCCATCGGAGACGGAAACAAACACCGTATACTTAACCTCATCCTGAATATCCTTACACTTAATATCAATCGGATTGCTTTTTAAGTATTCCTCAACATAGCCTTTCATTGCATCCAGCTTCTTTTCAAATAAAGCCTTGGAAACCAACCGGTTTTTCTCCTGATTATATTTATTGCTATGTTTTGTTCTGGGTATTGTTTTCATATGGTATCCCCCATTAATCAATATATTTTTATAAGGAAACCGGCAAAGGTAAACAACCTTTGCCGGCAGGTTTTAATGAAATAATTCTATTCCTCAGTTTCTTCCTTTTTACGGGATTTCTTTAAAGCCTTACCTGATGCGCCAGCCGCACCCAGTGATGAAACCAAACCAAAAAGCCAACCTGCTAATGCCATGCCATCACCGGTCTCAGGTCTACGTCTCTTACCAAGAACCGCTTTTTCAACACCTCTTCTTGCTCCCAGAACTGCTGAACCATTACCTCTTCTTGCTCCCAGAACCTCACCATCATCATCGGTGTCCGTATCCGTATCCGTATCCGTGTCAGTATCCGTATCAGTGTCGGTATCCGTGTCTGTATCGGTATCGGTGTCAGTATCCGTGTCTGTGTCGGTATCCGTGTCCGTATCGGTATCGGTATCCGTGTCAGTATCCGTATCGGTATCTGTGTCGGTATCCGTATCAGTGTCGGTATCCGTGTCGGTATCTGTATCCGTGTCCGTGTCCGTGTCCGTGTCAGTATCCGTATCAGTATCGGTATCCGTGTCGGTATCGGTGTCCGTGTCGGTATCCGTGTCGGTGTCAGTGTCAGTATCCGTATCCGTATCAGTATCGGTGTCGGTATCGGTATCCGTATCTGTGTCGGTATCTGTGTCCGTATCCGTGTCGGTATCCGTATCCGTGTCGGTATCGGTATCCGTATCCGTGTCGGTATCCGTGTCAGTATCGGTATCAGTATCCGTATCTGTGTCAGTATCCGTGTCGGTGTCTGTGTCCGTATCAGTATCGGTGTCAGTATCGGTATCCGTATCCGTGTCGGTATCCGTATCTGTATCTGTATCCGTGTCTGTGTCGGTATCGGTATCAGTATCGGTATCTGTGTCCGTGTCGGTATCCGTGTCTGTATCGGTGTCGGTATCAGTATCCGTGTCGGTATCCGTATCGGTATCCGTGTCAGTATCGGTATCCGTATCAGTATCGGTATCAGTATCGGTATCCGTGTCTGTGTCCGTATCCGTGTCTGTGTCCGTATCCGTATCGGTATCCGTATCCGTGTCGGTATCGGTGTCTGTGTCAGTATCCGTGTCGGTATCGGTATCGGTGTCGGTATCCGTGTCCGTATCTGTGTCGGTATCCGTGTCTGTGTCCGTGTCTGTGTCCGTATCGGTATCTGTATCCGTGTCTGTATCCGTATCGGTATCAGTATCACCGTCGCTGTCTGTATCACCATCACTGTCAGAATCGCTATCGCTATCTGTGTCACTATCAGAGTCACTGTTGCTATCTGCAACATTTCCATTGGAACTGTTCAGATCAACGGCATTATCATTTCCATTGTCATTATTGGAATCCGACATCTGTGTCTTGTTATCTTCTTCTGCTTCTTCCTGATCATCCGATCCGCATCCAACGCTTTCAACAATTTTTCCGCTTTCCGCATCATACACTTCAGCAGCGTGTACTTCCATATCAGAAGCGAGCATTACGCTCATTGCCGCTCCAATCGCTATTCCCAGCGCTTTTAAAGTGTTGTTTTTCATAAAATCTCCCTTCCATTAATAATTCCCTTTTTACGTTACCTGTTACATATTATATTAAGGTCATTCCCTGTGAGTACTTTATTATATTATTCTGCGATATGCTCGAACAGATATTTGAGGACTGCCGGTGTAAACTTCCGTGCCTTAATTCCCAACTGGAATTGTCCATCTTCCATTTTTTCCTGTCTCAGAACATCCGCATTCATAATTAACGTATCCGCTACGATGATAATCTGTCTGCCAACAAGATTCGGTGTACCTGCCGGTGCCAGCAATCCCATTCCAAGCGGACTTACATTAATTGCATCAACATAAAACTTCTCAAATGTATCGCATGTAACTATCACACTCTTTACGCGATAATCCACACGATTAATACCTCTTCTTTCCTCCATGATACACCCTCCAACCAAAGAACTAGCAATTATAAAACACCATATACATTATAGCGGTTTTTTCCTCAAAGAGTCAATAATTTTATGAAATTTTGTACTGTATTTCGCATATTTGTAACATTTAAACAACATTATGGCAATGGTGTCACAAATAAAAAAGTGCCCGAAAAAATTTCCTTTGTTTTCAAGCACTTTTTCTGATTTTATATCATTATTTTCGCTTTTTTTCGTCATTTCATGAAACTATATTGATCTCAAACAGCTATATTTTTCATTAATTATGTTGCTATTTTGCTCTGATTGTTGTCCTGCGGATTACCGCAATGCCCTCTATGCGAGATAATTTGTGCATTTTGCCAAAGGACTCCGCTTCATACGTCAGAATACATTATTCTTGAAGCTTATGCATGAGAAAGTTCCGGGAAATAAAGCTTATCCTGTTCTATGCTTTTTAGTTTCTGCCCAAGATAAAACAACCGGTAGTCATCACTTCCATTATAAATTTGAAAACAGACACACCCATCCGGACACACATAATCTTTTGCCAGTGGCTCTGATCCACCGACCAGTGTCAGATCTCCTCCACTTCTTACCGCCTGCATATCTCCATAAAGAAGCTGCATCATCTTGGAACAGATTCCATACCCCTGTTCATTGACCGGGCATCCATAGGTACAGACGTACTTATCACCTATCTCTTCTCCGTTTCTACAATAATTCTCCGTATGATCACTTCTTAAAAATCCTGTAACTTCGATTTCAAAATTATATTCCTCTGCATACCATTTTTTCATAGATTTTCTCCTTAAAAAATGAATGTTTTACATTCACCGCAATAAATTAATTTCCCATGAGCTGGCTTTGGGCAGAATGGAAACACCATTCCACTGGTAATTGTCCAGTCCAATATCCTCGGGTGTGACAGACTGATATTCTCCTTCTACGCCATTAATCTTTATTTTAGAATCATCAATTTCAACTATAACCGCAAAAGGCTCTTTATATGTTAAAATTCCGTTAAGATGACTATATTTTTCTTTTAGCGTTTCCGAACTGTCAATTTGCGAACCAATCCAGACATTGGATGAGGAATTGACAGTATAATATGTTGTGCCGTTCTTTTGAATTACTGCATCACCATGATCATGTCCATTCATACACAGAAGTACATTCCTGGCAGAAAACATATTCTGTATAGTATCCCTATTCTGAACTCCCCGTTTTGCAAATTCATTTGAAAAACTATGATGTGAAAAAACAATATGCTTTTTATGATCATTCAGTTCCTCTCTTAGCCAATTCAACTGCTCTTGTGGCAAACAGGATATACGGATCCTTTTACCTTATAATTATTTTCATAAAATGCTTCTTCAACACCATCTTTACTATAAAAACATGTATTAAGAACGATAAATTTGTAATTTTCTAATTCAAAGGAATAAAATGGAGATTTCATATCATAAAAAACAAGAATCTCATCCAACTGATGTCGATCCGTCTCATGATTTCCAATGGTATAGTACATAGGAACCCTAGTCTGTAAAAACGCATTTACCAATCTTTTATTTTCAAGAACAGGTTCACAGAAATCGCCTAGTGAAATACAGAAATCAAGCTGATTCTCTTTTACTTTCCTTATAATTTTGCTTATTCGTTCATCTCCATCTTCCACCGTATCATAATGCAGATCGCTAAATACAAGAAATCTTATACTCATTTTCCCTCCGCTAACCTATAACTTTTTTAATGTATCTCTTACTCACTGATGATTGAACTTTTCTTTCTATCATATGATCTCTTTCTGAAATTCTATCGCAAAGAATTGGTGAAGAATTATCCTTTATGGAAAAAGCTTCTTCTATCCTTCCTTTTCCCTTTGTTGCATAGCAATAAACACATCCATTCCTGCAGGTATTATATGTACCAATATCCAGACTCTGCACGCATCCGCAGGCTTCTCTTTGTCCTTTATCAGCAGAAAGTGAAAGTGGCTTTCCTACAATTCGTTCAATCAAAGTCTTATCTATACAGGAATTATGTTCTATTCCACATTCCTGCAAATCTATCTTCTCCGCACAACTGGCAATCGTAATTCCATTTTCTTTTCCGATCTCAGCTATTCGCCTTGAAAACGCAAGCAATTCTTCTCCGTCTGGAAAATACACTCCCAGACGCTTATTTATCTCTGTACAATTGTAGTAAGGATCGAGAAAACTAATTACACACTTTTCTGTTTTACCTCCAAAATCAGAAGCCAGCTCCCCAAATGTCTGCAAGTGCCATTCCGGTGTGTATTTAGCCGAGAATAGAATTGGATCATATCTCCAGATCACCTTCATGCACCCGATTTGATCAGATAATGCTTTAAAGTTTTCCCTGATCCATTTTTTATCTGGAAGATTCTGCTCAATATCTCTGTCATATCCCGTGACTGTATATTGAAAGTAATACTGATATTCCCTTAATCCCTCCAGTTTTTCTATCGCAGGAATCGCATTCTTTGTCCAAAACACAATGCAATCACAGGAAAGTGGATGAATGGGTGTTTTATATAATTGTTGTGGGAACATAGGATTTCGATTGATTACATACCCTTCCTTTACTCTCTGTAAAAACCAGTCAAAATGGAATGCCGGAATATCTGTCTTTCTCGAAACACTTAATATCATTTTCTCAATCCCCCGGATTATTGCTAAACGCAGAAACGCTTCCTATTGAATATTCCTGCAATTCTTATCAGCCAACACATGGCTGATAAGAATTGCCACTCATATACCATTTAATCCCAAGCTGCTATGTACAAGACATATCTAATACTTATAATACATAAGAAATTTTTTACAATTAATGTCCTAAAGCCATAACCAAAAGCACTCCCGATTTTCTATCTGGAGTGTCATTAATTATACCTGTTCACTTAGCCTCTACAACAAACGCTTTACCTCCTGCTTGTTATACAAAAATCTTCTCACTTCCATAATCTTGTCGTCTCCCTCATCATCTATTACAACATAATAGACAACAAAGTTATTCACATAAATTCTGTAATATAGATAGCGTCGTTCCCTTAGAGAACGATATGGTTCAAATGATTCTGCCACGAAAGTTCTTTCTATGGATTGAACATTCATCATCACCTCTGCTGCTTCGAAAGGAACAGGCAGTATGATACTTCTTTCTAAACAAAATCTTCCTACAAAGCTACCTACAACATGCTTGTCAGCAGGATATACCGACTGATAATAACTTGTTTCTATAATAATCTCCAGTGGAATTACAGAAAACAAAGAATCATATTTAAATACATATTTATTATAATCATACCGCGACTTTATCTCTTCCGAATTTGACAACACCAAACCCAAATTCTCAGCAATTTCGATAATCAATTCTTTTGATTTCACACGTTCTGATTGCGTAGGCCTTCGATTCATCGACAAATCAATATCTTCCGAAAAACGATCTACAAGATTATATGCCTTAGAAAGTGAAGTTCCACCTTTAAACACAAATGGTAATTCCGACTTTGCCAGCTCAAACAGGAACATTGACTGAATGGTATCTTTTTCAACCATTTGCTCACTTTTGCCTAATTCTCTGGCCACCGTCTCAATAATCTCTTTCCATTCAGTTTGATACTCTTTATACCAATTCATTCATCAAACCTCCCTGATAAATATTCCGATATACTCTATCCGGAAATAGTGATAAATATTTTTTCACCTGCTCAAAATCGACTCCTACAGTAGAAATAAAATTCTTTATCTTCATTGTAAATTCATCACCACTAACTTCGCTGTATCTGTCAATCGTACTCATAAGGTCCAAAAATTGCAATGCACCTCTATTTTCCTTTGATACTTCTACAACCGGTTTGTAAACAATAATCTGTCTGCCATCTACATCTACTTTACGCTGTTTGGTAGATGCCTCATTAGAACATACCTCATAGCAAGACGGATTTTGCGTTGTAAAACCATACATATTCGCAAGCTGGATACCCGTAATATATCCCGACACCACTCCATCAGCCTCTAAATACCTCTTTTGTATAAACTTTTCAACCGATACCTTTCCCTTAGTTCCCAAAATAGTTTTGTAAGAACGATAATACACGCCATTGTATAACCGCTCTATTTTTCCTTCATCTGTAAGTTTCTTCATTTCTTGCCTTACAGATTCTCTGGATTTGCCAGGAAGCTCTGCAAGAAAGATTGGTTCATCTTTTTTATAATTGGTAATAATATAATCATATAACATACAGAACTCTCCTTTCACATTTTTGAAATTATTCATTTCACTTTTATTATATCCAATTTTTCTTCATTGTCAAAGGATTTTTCCGGTAAATATACTATATCCATTACTTTCTCGCGCAACTTCCGAACATCTTTAAGCGAGAAAGTAAACAATATCTTTATTCACACTAACATCCACGCAACAACCCACTTTAAGTCAATCATGATGGCACATTATTTGAATGGATACATCTAGATTATTCCCAATAGCCCAAACAATAGTTTGAGCCAGCGAGATTTTCCCACTAGCTCAAATTATGTTCATAAATCCTTATTCCCTCAAATCGATAATTTCCCAATCGTCAGTAAACACACCCTTACTTTTTTCATAAGTTTTGTCTTGCATCGCTACACATAATAATTTCTTAGGTCTACTCATTCCAACATACGCAAGTTTACGACTATAATCAAACAAGTATGATTCTCCGATTTTACCTACACCATAATATGGAAGAATTCTATTTAAATCCGATGCCCTTTGCCTATCAGTTTCAAGGTAGAGGGTCGCATCATGTATTTCACCTTTGACTCCATGAATTGTGTCGAGTTCTATCCTACTGACTGTAAGTTAATACACCTACAAATATCCATGCATCTGTGATTTCTCCGG